>CZKA01000043.1_pt1 | contig 185438 bp, 170 predicted proteins | sample 1657991 | NCBI WGS metagenome assembly CZKA01 (sample SAMEA3501708, study PRJEB10268) | metagenome | biome: nitrite-oxidizing laboratory bioreactor; material: liquid mineral medium | place: Austria | collected 2011-12-21
TATCTGAGCATCAACTCGATCAAGAGCTACATCAGATCCACCTACCGCAAACTCGGGGTCGACCGTCGCAGCCAGGCAGTCGCGTGGGCCGTGCAAGCGGGCTTTGTCACCGGTGCCCCAGACGTCCAGCACGACCAGAAACCAGTCAGGTAGGACAACAGTTCCTCAGCATGGGGGCTGGGGCTAAGCATCCGTGGCACGCTCTGCGACCCGTTGCGCGGCAAGGACCTGCACCATCTGGAGTAGGCGACACGCCATCGGGGGTGCCGGATCCAACGCGTGCCGCCTCCCCAACCGACCTCCCGCAAGGGGGATCGCGGGGGGTCCCGCTCAATTTTGCAGGCGATCGCCCCGCGACCACATGCTCCATGTGGGCGAGCGCAGCCCCAGTCTTCTGTGAGTACCCGCGCGGTTGGCGATGGGCACGCGGGCGACCTTTTCTCGCAGTGTGCCGACCGCCGCTGACGGAGCCATTCACTAGGGCCGTGATGAGCTGGCGAGGGCTGAGGCATGGGTTGACATGTGAGAGTTCACCGCCACGCCCACGGACGAGACCTGCCGACCGGCGTCACTTCACGTACTACTCAACCCGAAGGCTGACCATCTGCCCCTCGGTCACCTCTTCGGCCAGGCTTGTCAAGACTGGAGAGCCAATCACTGACTGCACGAACGCTGGCAGGCGGCTCGGCAGGTGCGGCTTCTGTCACGTCCTCAGCGACTCTAAGCCCACCGCCCCAACACCGCTGCGGTCGGCTCAGCTCGTTGTGGTTGTTCGCGTAACCCTCTGCTGTGACGGCCACTTCTCTACCGCACCGAGCACACGTGGCGGTTCTTGATTCCATCGATCCCCTTCCCATCCCCCTTCGGAGGCTAGGTGACGAACGTGTCTAGCAATACGTCCTATCGAGGCATCTCCGCCCCAGGGTCCGGTCCCCGCCAAGGTTCATGTCGGGGACCCCATCGACCACACCTGGCGCTTGAGTTACTGCACTCAGATCACGCGACCACACCAGTCGACGCGGTCGCTTCACGACTGGACGAGCAGGAGGGCGCGCCACGCGACGCCCGTCCATTCGCCGATTGAGTGACCGGTCGTTGACACGAGTGGTGCGAGCGGTGGCTTCGGATCGGCCGCCGAGATACGAGCGACCAGCCGCGCCGACGGCGTTCACGCCGTTCGAGCCGCTGGTACGGCAACTGCTGAAGGATCCTCCGGACATGCCGGCCACAGTGATACCGATCTTGAGGGCGGCGTGATCCTTCGGCAGATCACGCCCGCTTCGATGGTCCTGTCAGGTGCGCGCTCACCTGCCACAGCCGAGCGCCCACATCGGTGTCGTAGCTGCGGGCAGAGGATCGCTTGGCTCCGCTCCGGGTGAAGAAGCGACCGCTCACGTGGGACAGGGCCGGTGCAGAGGCCACTTGGATCGAGGTGGCAGCCCCTCGAGTCGGATTCTTCATCAGTGGACGGAAAATCGGGACGAGGAGTCGCTGCACCGCACTCGGATCCTCAGCCCCGAATGTCGTGTTCACCACTCCCGGATGCAGCGCATTGGCTGTCACCGACGTGCCCCGGAGCCTCCTGGCCAGCTCGTATGTGAACAGGACGTTGGCGAGCTTGGACTGGTTGTAGGCCCGGGCACCGGCGTAGTTCCGGCTTCCCTGAAGGTCGTCGAAGTCAATGCGGCCCAGCGTATGAGCGTTCGAGGCGACGGTGACCACTCGAGACGAGACACCCAGCCTGAGGCGTTCGAGCAGCAGGTTCGTCAGCAGGAATGGGGCCAGATGGTTGAGGGCGAAAGTGCGCTCGAGCCCCTCCTCGGTCGTGTGGCGGGTGTCCCAATAGCCTCCGACGTTGTTGACCAGAACGTCGAGGCGCGGGAGCTGGTCGAGCACGTCGGCGGCCAGCCCCCGCACCTCTGACTGTGACGAGAGGTCCGCGGCGAAGAACTGTGCGGATCCGCCGGTGGCGGCGTGGATGGTACGCGCTGCGGCGACGAGACGGTCCCGGCGCCTGCCGGTGATGACTACGTGTGCGCCCAAGCTGGAGAGCCCGAGCGCGGTGGCCAGCCCGATGCCTCCAGACGCCCCTGTCACCAGAACTGTTCGGCCTATCATCGGCGGCGACAGGCTCACCGGGAGGTCTCGGGTCCCGACGACCACCCCTTGGGCTCTTGATGGCTGGTCAACCACAGTGGGAGCACCGCAGTCAGCAAGGCAGCCACGAGGGCTCCGGAGGAGCCGAAGATGGTGAACTGTTGATCGACGTCGATGCCGGCGTACGTGGTGACCGTCCAGCCCAGGGCAAAGGTGACGCTGAGCAGGAGGGGCCAGGCAAGGAAGCGACGGCCGAGGGTGGGAAGGAGAACGGTCGCTTGGGCTACCCCGACGAGCGCGCCGCTCACCGCGCCCTGCACGATCAGCGAGCTGAGGTTGGTCTCATAGTCAACGAGTTCGGCGCCGGCAGCCACGCCCGCCATCAGGCCGAGGCTGGTGGCAGTAATCCAGGTCCTGGGGCCGGGCCGCGCTTGGCCCATCGCCCATGCCTGGACGGCACCGATCGTGACCCCGGTGAGAAGTCCACCAGCCAACGCCGTACCTGGGCCGTCGACTGGTCCGAACACGAGGAACGCTGCGTAGCCGCCGAGTGGGTAACCGACGAACGACACCATCCAGCGTCCGAGGATGCGTGCCGACTGGGTTCGCCTGACCCCAGGGTGGGTTGAGGCTGCGGGGAGCTGAGACATGAGGAATCCCTTCGGTGAGACGGTCAGACGGGTCAGGTGCTGGTGGGAGGTACGAGGCCGGCGATCCAGGCCGCCAAGAGGCTGTCCGGGTGTTCGGAGAGGTGATCACGCACCAGCACGTCAAGGAGGTCGTCCTCGCCGAGAAGGTGGGCCCGGGCCAGCGCCACCAGCTGTCGCTCACGAGTGGTCATTGCGCTGTCAGCCGCGCGGGCCAGCAGCTCAAGATCCCGAGAGAGGAGGGCAGCAGCGACGAGCAGGGGCGCATCGGTGGAGTCGTTGGCCCGAGCGAGGATTTCTGCCGGGGCGGCCGGGTGGTCACCGATGAGGTGGAGCAGGAGCGTTCGGTCGGTTGGAGGCACACCCACACTGTGGACGTCGGTACTGACGGCACGCTGACGGCGACCGTCCAGGGCCTGGTGCCCTAGTCTCAGATCGTGGTGACGCGACGTGGGCGGACACGGCCGCGAACGTCACGGCCGGCTTGGGGGATGTCAGGCGACGGGAAACAGGGACCGATTCTCGGCCCGCGCACTTTGGGTGTCCTTGCTGTCGCTGGTCTGGTCATCGCGTTCTCCCTGAGTTCCACGCTGGTCAAACGCGCGGAATCACCTGGCGTCCTCGTCGCCTTCTGGAGGATGACGCTGGTCAGTGTTCTTTGGAACGTATACCTGCGAAGCACGGGACGACGAGTCATGCTGCGTCATGTACGACAGGCTCTCGTGCCGGGTGTCTTCTTCGGTTTGAACCTGGCGGCCTTCTTCACAGGAGCGACCCACAACAGCGTCGCCAATGCGGCCCTCATCGGTTCCCTGTCACCGTTCCTGATCGTGCCGATCGGAGCCATGCTGTTCAAGGAGAACATCAGTGCGCGGGCATTGGCGTTCGCACTGGTGGCGTTCGGAGGGACCGTGATCGTGCTCATCAGCGCGCCCACGAACGGTGACGCATCGCTGCTCGGCAATGCGTTCGGGTTTCTCGCGATGCTTCTGTGGACGGGTTACGTCGTGTCGACTCGACACTATCGCCGCGATATGGACGTCGCCACCTTCATGTCGACCGTGAGCCCGATCGCCGCGTTGGCGGTGCTTCCGCTTGCTATTGGCGACGGAGGCATTCTCACCCTGAGCGTGACGGGCTGGATCTACACCCTGTTGCTCACCCTGCTCACCGGCTTCGCAGCCCATGGTCTGCTGGTGTTCGCACAGAAGAACATCCAGATCGGCACGATAGGCATCGCCCAGGTCATCCAGCCCGCCTTGGCTGTCTGCTGGTCATTCCTCTTGCTCGGTGAGGTCCTGCGCGATCGGCAGATGCTGGGCATCGGGATCTGCATGGCAGGCCTGCTGGCATTCCTGATCGTGCACGAGCGCGGTGCTCGGGCCAGCCGTGCCGCCCTCGTCAGTAGAACTCTCTGACCCATCGGGCGTCCACACGGTCCTGGTCGGTCATGAGGTGGGAAACCAGCCTCATCCGCTGATCGGCTCGCTGGCACAGATCCTGTGCTCTGGCGAGGTGACCCCCCATCAGCTCAATGCGGGCCAGTGCGTCGAGAGCGAAGACCTCCGCCGCGACGTCGTCGGCATCTGTGGCTTGGTCGAGGATGCCGATCAGGCGCTGCTTCGCGTTGGGGACATCAGCCGCAGCGTCCATGGCAGCGAGCAGACAGTCACCCACCAGTGCCTGCTCACCTCCCCCGACGTCGCGGTGCCACCTGCTGGCGGCCTCCAGAGCGTTGCGAGCGCGATCCAACTGGCCTAGAGCCCGCAGCGCCCTGCCCTGGTGAACCCGAGCGAGTGCCGCAAGGCGCACGTCCCCGGTGGCCTGGGCTTTCTCGATTGCACGTTCGAGGGTGGCCGCACCCCTGGCGGTGTCGCCCGCCTGGGACTGTGCACGGCCAAGGCTGGTTACCTGGTAGGCCTCGGTCTGCTGGAAACCCAGCTTCCGTGAGGTGTCCGCGGCCCGACCTAGGTGGAGGACGGCGTCCTCGAAGCGGTGCTGGAGTCGGGCAAGCTCACCGAGGATGGCCTCGCCTCGCACGTGCAGCCACGGATCATCGACGGCTTGAAGCCAGAACTGCACTCGGCCGGCAGCCAGGACGCTGCGCTCTACGTCCGCCGCCGAGATCGCAGCTCTGGCGGCGAACAGCGCATTGGCTGCCTGGTCCCATGGCCGCTCCAGCGTGTCGTAGACGGACCGGCTGAGCTCGGTCAACTCCAACGCGGCACGGAACTGGCCCTGGTGGGCAACGACGTAGGAAAGGTAGTAGTCACAGCGCCCTTGCAGTTCCTCGTCCCGTAACGAGTCCGCGACCTCGGCCGCTTCGGCGATGTGCTGGCGAGCGAAGTCGAGACTTCCGGTGGAGGCCTCGATCCAGGCCGCAAAGAGGAGAGCCGTAGTCCGCTCTTGGGCATTTCCCGCAGCCGGTGAACTGTCCAGTGCAGTCAGGATGCGTTGCGCTCCCCGGCTGTCGCCGAGAACCACCCAGGCCCACCCGAACCCGTTCACGATCCGGACACCCAGGCCGGGATCGTGACTCGCGCACCACGCCAGTGCCGCATCGATGTTGGAGCGCTCCGTGCGGGCGAGGGCGAGGTGTTCGGCTTGGCGGCTGCTGCGCACACCTAGCGTGGAGGAGTCTGCCAACTCAGCGAACCAGCGGGCGTGAGCTGTCCGGGCACGTTCTGCCTCCCCGGCAGCAGCCACCGCTTCGAGCGCAAACGCCCGAATGCTGTCGAGCAGTCGATAGCGGGTCGGCTGTCCGCGTGGGCTCGATGCGGTGGCGCCCCATACACTTGGGTCGTCAACCATCACCAACGAACGGCTGGCGAGCCGCCCCACCACATCGATCGCCGCGGCGGCCGGGACGTCGAGCGCCTCGAGCACGAACTCGACCGCCTCGAGGGAGGCGCCTCCCGAGAAGGAGGCGAGCGCCCACAGGCCACGCTGGTCGTCCGGGAACAGAAGGTCATAGCTCCAGGCGATCGTCGACCTGAGCGACCGTCGTCGTTCGGCTTTGCGACTGTTCGGGTCGGCGAGAACGACGAATCGATCGTCGAGGCGTCGCGTGATCTCCTCGACTGACAGTGTCCTCGTCCTTGCCGCGGCAAGCTCAATCGCCAGTGGAAGCCCGTCAAGGGACCGGCAGAGGTCGAGCAACGCACCTTCGGCTACACCCGTGAGGCTCAGGCGTTGCGCGTTGGCGCGCTTGGTGAACAGCGCGACTCCGTCGGCCAGCGACAGTGGGCCCAGCTGGAACACGATCTCACCGTCAACGTCGAGAGCGACTTGACTGGTGCACAGGATGCGGAGTCCTGGAGCCGCGTCCAGGAGGCGAACCGCCAGGGCAGCCACGTCGTCGACGAGGTGTTCGCAGTTGTCGAGGATGAGCATCATCGACGAACCCGCGAGTAGCTCGAAGAGCGCCGCCTCGCCGGCCGGCCCATTCATAGCGCCGATCAGGACATCCACCACCTGATCGGCAGTCTCAGCGCTCTCCAATCTGGCCAGCCAGATGCCATCGGCTCCGACCACCGCCGACGAGATCAGCCTCCGACCGGTCTCCATGGCGATCGCGGTCTTGCCCATCCCGCCTGGTCCGACGATCTCCACAAGCCGATGGCGGGCGACCAGCTCGCACAGTGCGGTCGCCTCCTGTTCGCGCCCGACGAGCTCAATCGTCAAGGAGGGCAGATTGGAAGAACTTGCGGTTTGCCCCGTGCGCAGCATTCCCGGACGCAAGGTGGTTTCAAGTGACTCGTCCTGGGTCAACATCTGTTGCTCGAGCTCCTTCAATCGCGGTCGGGGGTCCAGGCCGAGCTCTACGGCAAGCAGTGTCCTCACCTTCTGGAACGCCGCCAGCGCGTCGGCCTGTCTCCCGGCGCGATAGAGGGCAGCGATCAGCAGTTCCCACAGGCTCTCTTGGAACGGGTAGGTCGCGACCGCCGCCTCCAGACCGCCGATCAGGTCACCCACGTCCCCCAGTCCCGTGCGGGCAGCGAACTGGATCTCGAGCAGGCTGATGCGCGTCTCTTCCAGGCGAGTTCGATGAGCCCTGACCCAGTCCCCATCACCCGCTCCCGGCAGCACCTCGCCGCGAAACAGGCTCAACGCCGACGTACACAAGTCCGCGGCAGCGCGGACGTCGCCGGCGTCGAGGAGTCGCAGCGCATTGGCTGTCGAGCCCACCGCGGCGAAGGCGTCGACGTTGGCGGAGTGGACGGCCAGTGAGTACCCACCATCACGGCTGGTGATCTCGCTCGCGGCTCCCAGCGCCTTCCGAAGCATGGTGACTTTCGACTGCAGGGTGTTGCGCCGAGCGCTGCCGCCCGCCGCCCCCCACAGATCGTTCACGAGCCGATCGGCTCGGACGAGTTCGCCGGGCTCGAGGGCAAGCCGCACCATCAGCTCGGAAGACTTTCCCGCTGGGACTGCTAGGTGCTGACCGTCACGAAAGACTTCGAGAGGACCCAGCACCGCCACCGTGAGCACCCGTCGAGCCTATGGCCATGCTCGGTGGGTGCTCACTTGGTGGTCGGCCAGGGTCGCAACACTGGGCGATTCAAAAGTCCGCCAACGCCTCAGACAGGTACCGGCTCAGACACGGACCGGCTCAGACTGGGAGTCGGCAGTCGCGGGTTGATGAAGCGCCGGGTCTCCCTCGACGTGGAGCTCGGGCATCCAGTTCAGCCACGTGGGCAGGTACCAGTTCCAACGGCCGAGCAGCGTCATCACCGCCGGTACGACGACCATCCGGATCAAGGTGGCGTCGACCAGGAGGGCCACTCCTACTCCGAACCCCATCTGTTGGAACATCACCAACTGCCCGGCGGCGAACCCGGTGAAGACGACGACGATGATCAAGGCGGCACCGGTGATGATGCGCCCGGTGGCAGCGATGCCATGCACCACAGCCTCTTCAGTGTCACCGGTTTGTGCGTAGCGCTCCCTGATCCTGCTCAGCAGGAAGACGTGGTAGTCCATGGAGAGGGCGAACAGCACGGAGAACAGGAACACCGGGACCCACGCCTCCACCCGTTCGACCTGCTGAAGGCCGAGCAGGTCCGCTCCGACGCCGTGCTGGAAGACCAGGACGAGCAGTCCGTACGCCGCACCGACCGACAGGAGGTTGAGCACCACCGCGGTGAGCGAGAGGACCAAGGAGCGGAACACCAGGGTGAGCAGCAGGAAGCTCAGCACCAGCACGAACGCCAGCACGATCGGCAGCCAGCGGTTGATGACGTCGGAGTAGTCGACGTTCTCGGCGGTGGCGCCGCCGACGAGCACCGAGGTGCTGGTCGCGTCGAAGGCGGCCGGGATCAGCTCGGAGCGGAGCCGGTCAAGGCCTCGCCGGGCTTGGGCGTGGTCGGCGTCGCCGACCAGCGGGATGCTGATGACGGCCACTGTGCCGTCCTCGGAGACCTGCTGCTGCGAAGGCCCGAAGTCTCGGTCGTCGGTGACCGACTCCTCGAAGCGGGCGATGGCGGTGGTCACGGCAGCGGAGGAGATGTCTCCGGTGATGACCACCTGGGCCGGCTCGGTGGTCGAGGTTCCTGGGAAGCTGCGCTCGAGCGCCAGGGCCCCAGACTTGGCGAATGTGGAGTCCGGCAGCGACTCGACCCCTGAGGTGCCGGTACGCAGGCCGAGCACTGGGTAGGCCGCGGCGAGCAGGATCAGGACCCCGAGGGTGAGCGCGATCGCGGGGCGGCGTACCACCGCGCGTACGGCCCTGGTCCAGAAGGGGCTCTCGGCCGGGTGGTCGCGCCCCACGAACGGCAACCGCAGCGCGTTGACGTGGTCACCGAGTAGGGACAGGAGGGCGGGGAGCAACGTGATCGCTGCTGCCATCGTGACGAGGCCGACGACGATCGCACCGAGTGCCAGGCTGCGCAGGATCGTGTCAGGGACCAGCAGCAGACCGAGCAGCGCCACGACGAAGGAGCTGCCCGAGAACAGGACGGCCTTGCTGCTGGTGCCGCCGGTGGCGAGGATCGCGTCGATCTTGGCTCTGCCGTTCTGCCGTTCCTCCCGGTATCGCGAAAGCACGAAGAGGCTGTAGTCGATGCCGAGGGCGAGTCCCATGGCGGTGATCATGTTGACGATGAAGAACGACAGGGAGGTGAACTGTCCGAGCACCGAGGAAATGGCGACCGTCACGATGATGGAGCCGATGGCGATGCTCATCGGGATGAACGCGGCCACCAGGGCCCCGAAGACGAGGAGGAGGACGATCATCGCGGCGGGCAGACCGAACTTGAGCTCGCCGTTGGTCAGGTCGGACTCCGAGAGCTCGGTGAAGTCGTGGTCGAGCGTGTTCGTGCCGGTGATGTCGACGTCGAAGTTCTTCGCCGCATCCGCGGCGACAACCTCGTCCAGCACGTTCACGATGCCGGTTTCGGCGTCGTGGCCCAGTACGAGCGTGACGACGACCGCATGGCCGTCTTCGGAGATGGCTGGCTGCTCAGCGGCGTAGGGATCCCTGACGCGCTGAGTGGCGCCCGTGTCCTGGATCGAGGAACGTAGGTCCGCGACGAAGGCCCGGAACTCACTGCTGGTGGCGGTGAGCTCGGCCGAGTGGATGATGACGGCCTCGTCGATGCGGTCACCTTGGGAGAAGTGTTGGGCCATCACCTGCTGCGCCTCCGCCGAGTCCGTGCGTGTGGTGAGGCTGGCATCGGAGGTGAACGCCGAGCCCAGCAGCGTGCCGATCGCCACGACCGATGCAGCCAGAATCAGCCCCCACACGGTGACAACACGCCATGGGTGCAAAGCCGCGACGCGGGCCAAGAGTTGGGTGATGGAGGTTCCGCTCGCGTGGTCGAGTCCGTCCTCGCGTTCCGTCGGAGGTGTGGCGGGCATGGTGTCTCCCTTTGCTGATTCCGGGTGGTGCTGGGCCGGGCCGGGGTGGTCGATGGCCCGGGCTCACTGTGATCCGAGGCGCTGATGATGCGCTGACGGCGTCCTGACGCGACGACGTGAGACGAGGGCACCGGCTCGGTGCACGCGCCGGTTCGACCGACATGTCCAGCCTGCGCCCGGAGCCTGATCCGGACAAGGACACGTTGTTGACGATGTCGGCCACAGCTCAAGGGGCCTAGGCTGCGGGCATGGGTCCGCGATGAGCCAGCCGCATGTCGTGATCGTGGCCTTCGATGCAGCCCAGATCCTCGATGTCACCGGACCTCTCGAGGTCTTCTCCAGCGCCACGCGCTTCCTTCCGCTCGAGGGCTACGCACTGGACGTGGTCAGCGCATCCGGCGGGATCATCTCGGCCAGTTGCGGGCTGCCCTTCGCGACCACGTCGATGGCGGACGTCGAGACGCCGATCGACACCCTGATGGTCACCGGTGCGGCCGACATGGAGTCGGTCGTGACTGACGACCGTCTGCTTGATGAGGTACGGCGTCTCGCCCGGTCCGCTCGGCGGGTCAGCTCGGTGTGCTCGGGCGCTCTCGTTCTCGCTGCAGCAGGACTCCTGGATGGTCGACGGGCCACCACCCATTGGTCTGCCTGCGACCTGCTCGGCGACAGGTTCGACCAGGTCACCGTGGAACCCGACGCGATCTTCGTTCACGACGGAGACGTCTGGACCTCGGCGGGCGTGACGGCCGGCATCGACCTGGCGCTGGCACTCGTCGCCGAGGACTACGGACACCACGCGGCCACCTGGGTAGCCCGACACCTCGTCGTCTACCTCCAGCGATCGGGCGGCCAGACCCAGTTCTCCCCGATCCTGGCGCAGCAGGCCGCGGATAGCGAGCCGATCCGTGACCTGCTCTTCTGGCTGCGCGACCACGTGACCGACGATCTCTCGAACGCAGCGCTGGCCCGGCAGGTCAACCTGTCGGAACGCCAATTCACTCGGCTGTTCAAGGCCGAGCTCGGCACGACCGCCGCACAACACGTGGAGGCAGTGCGCATGGAAATGGCCTGTCGCCTACTCGAGACCACCGGCATACCCATCGAGCACGTGGCCCGCAACTGTGGCTTCGGCACCCCTGAAACCATGAACCGCAGCTTCCGACGACGCCTCGACATCACCCCCGGACAACATCGCGAACACTTCGGGATCACCTAGCGGCGACGGCCTCAGCCGGCTCTGCTCGGGTGGGTCAGCACCGACAGCGTGCGGGTAACCCCCTGGCACGTGATTCCTCCCGCGCCCAGACTCGTGCTGGAGGTGAGTCCAAGGTGACGGTGGTGCGGGTCCTGCTGGTGGACGATCACGAGCCATTCCTGCGCGCGATGGCCGCGGTCGTCGAGGAGTGCCCGGGTTTCGAGATCGTCGGCCGTGCGATGTCCGGGGAGGATGCCGTGCACGTGGCGGTCGCGACCCGTCCCGATCTCGTGCTGATGGACGTGAACCTTCCGGGCATCGACGGGCTCGAGGCGACTCGTCGGTTGATCGGGTGGCGTCCGACTCTGGTCGTGGTGTTGCTGTCCACGTACGACGAGGAGGCGGGGGCTGTTTTCGTCGTCGAGTCCGGGGCCGCCGGTTACGTGACGAAGGCGGCGTTCGGTCCGGATCTGCTCGAGGAGACCTGGCAGGGGAACTGAGCGTCCACGACCGTGCACCCTGCGTCGGTGGCGATGCTCAGGCTTCCCCCGGCCGATTCCACGCGGTCGCGAACGTCGTCGCGCGCCATCACTCCCCGGTCCTGGCCCGCCACTGTGAGTCGTAGGCGACCATCAGTCACGGACAGGTGCACGCGCACGGGGTCCTCGAGGTCACGGGTCGCCTCAGCGGCACAGAAGTACGCCGCGGCCTCGACGCGCGGCGAGAACCGTAGGCCCGCTGCCGAATCCTCGACGACGAGTCGACCTGAGGTTCCGGCCCGGGCCACGAGAGAGGCCAGGGTCGAGGGCAGGCCGGACCGCGCCAACTGGGCTGGGAAGACGCCTCGGGTGATCTCTCGTAGCGCCTGAAGTCCGGCGTTGACTGAGAGGAGCAGCCCGGCCAGCGCTGCCTCGTGATCGGTATTGGCCGCGTCTTCGGAGTCTGAGAGCTGGCGCAGCCGGCCCGGGAGCGGCATCAGATGCGGTGCCACCTGCCGGTTGATGGCCCGTTCGAGCCGACTCCGTTCGGCGTCGCCCGCGCTGATCAGTCGTCGGCGGGACTCAGCCAGGTCATCTGTCCGATGCGCAAGCCGCTCCACCTCCCCCAACAGCTCCGCGTCAAGACGGGCGCTGCGGAAGGCCAGGGCAGCCTGCTCGGCCAAGGCGGTGAGCAGCCGCCTGTCGAGGGGGCGCAAGGGGCGCCCTGGCGGCATCGTCACCTCGATACAGCCCAGGGGCTCCGCTCGATAGACGACGGGCACCTCCACCGGCGGGCCGATCGTGCGCCCCACCAGGTCGGGGGGCCACGTCGCGACGGCATCCGGACCGGACTCGACGTGGAGAGTGACCACGACGTGCCGGGCCTTGACGGCTCCGGCGGCCGCCTCTGCTACGGCCGGCAGCAGAGCGCCCGGGTCGGGGCTGTCACCCAGTCGGCGGCTGAAGTCGGCGAGTGCCTCGTACGGGGCCGCCGCGGCTCCGAACGCGAGCCGGTCGGCGAGCCTGACGACCCGGCGACGTAGCGGCTGGAAGGCCAGGGCCACCACGACCGTCGCCAACAGCGACGGCCAGAAGCCAGCGGTCCGCCCACCCACTACGACACCAACCAGTACGACAACCCCGACATACCCCACGGCAACGACGCCCGTTGCCAGCGCGAACAGGAGCGCCCGATTGAGGATCAGGTCGATCGCAAGCAGCCGGTGCCGCAGCACCGCAACGGCCACGCACACGGGCACCGTCAGTTGCGCGACGCGTAGAGGAAGGGCTGCCAGCCAGGTTCCCTCCTCACCCTGGATGCGCGGAATGGCCAGGATGCAGACCACCCCCAACGCCAGCAAGGCAGCCGCCGACGCGATCCAGAGCAGTTGCAGCCGTTCGTCGTCCTTCGCTCTGCGCAGCCGCAACGCCAAGGACACGACCGAGGCGACGAGGGCAGCCGCGACGAGCATCCACCCGACGGTGAGCAGCGGCAGGGTGATTGGCCGGTTGCCCAGGTCTGTGTTGTAGACGAACTCACCCGGGTTCGTCGTCAACGTCCCCAGGGTGTGAAGCACCAGGCCGGCTGCGGCGACCCACACCGCCCAACGCCAGCGCGGCGTGAGCAAATGCCCGTCGGGCGCGGTCAGGAAGACGATGATCTGGGCCGTGAACGCCGGCCAGCCGACCAGCGGAGCCGCCCAGGCGATCACATGAGCCCAGTGCGCGGATCCTGGGCCATCACCCTCGAGCACCCAGACTCCGTAGGAATCGGCCGCCAGGGTCACCGAGAGAAGGCTCGCGGCCAGGAGCAGCCAACCCAGCCGGTGTCGCGGGTGGCGCGAGATGATGAGGGCCCCCATGACGGCGTACCCGGACCCCGCCAAGGGGGCCAGCGGCCAACCGTGCTCAGCCCAGGTGGCTTCGCTCAGCAACGGGCGGTAGGCGGCGGTGAAGATCGTGTCGAGGGCGAACGCAACCGTCGTCAGCGCTACCACGCCCCACGCCACACGTTGACGCATGTCAGCCGACCTCATCGCGAGGCCCCATGGCCCTGACAGTGGTCCCGAGTCCCACCCGGGAGGTGATGTCAAGGGTCCCGCCGACGGCGTCCAGCCGGTCTCTCATATTCATCAGACCGACACCCGCCTTGTGTTCCAGCGCGCGCTTCTCGTCGAAGCCCGACCCGTCGTCGGTGACGTCGAGGCACCAACGGGATGCGTCGCGACGAAAGCGAACGGTCACCCCGGTGGCCCCTGAGTGCTTCGCCGCGTTCTGGATGGCTTCCATGCAGCAGAAGTAGAGCGCCGCCTCCAGGACCGGCGTGGGTCGGCCGACCAGGCCGGCCCCGGTCTCGGTGGTGACCGGAATCGGGCCTCCACCCACGCCCGCCAGCAGCGCCGCCACCAGTCCCTGTTCCGAGAGGGTCTGGGGGTAGATCCCGCGGCTGAGCAACGACAGCGTCTCGATAGCGAGCCCGGCAGCAGCGACCTGCTCGACGAGCACCTGGTGTGCCCGCCCAGGTGACCTGACAGCGATGACCTGGACCAGCCGCAGGTTCACGGCCAGGGCCACGAGATGTTGTTGGGCGCCGTCATGGATGTCGCGCTCCAACCGGCTACGTTCCGCGTCCTGAGCCTCGATCAGCCGACCCCGTGAGCTCTCCAGCTCCTGGGTGCGCGCCTCCAGGGCCCGGTGCCGGTCCTCGAGCCGGACCCTGAGACCCGCCAGTCGCAACACCAGCCCGGCCTGGGCGGCCAGGCCGACGAACAACCGCTCCTCGACGGACGTGAGCGGCAGACCAGGACGTCCCTGGAGCCGGAGCACGCCCAGCAGTCGGTCGCCGTGGCGGACCGGCAGGGAACGCATGATCCCTGCGGCCGACGACTCAGCCGTCACGGGTGGCGTGCGCTCATCGTCTGCGTCGCTGGGCCAGCGGCCCGCCAGCGACAGCGAGTCATCCACCTGGAGCCACACCTGGGCCCACTGCGCGCCCGTCCCCTGCGCGAGCAGACGCGACATGCGTCCAGCCACGTCTTCGGCCGCGTCTTCACCGTCGGCGGTGTCGGCGAACCGGGCCAAGACGTCGTAGGGCGTCGCACGGCCACGCAAGGCCCGCTCGAGCGTCGCCTGTACCGGCGCGAAGGCGAGGGCAACCACCGTGGTCGCGAGCACAGACAGTGCCGGACTTGGCGATTCGCTGCGGCCGATCAGCGCACCTCCACCGACAACGATCAGCACGTAGGCGCCCAGCACGAAGAGGACCAGCCCGACGACGACGACTGCCTCGCGACGTGTGCTGCGCCGGTACGAGGCCGCCGGGTTCATCGACCCGGGCCGCTGGCGTTCAAGTAGGCCAGGACCGCCATGACCCGCCGATTGGTGGCTTGCTCCTCGGCCAGTCCCAACTTCTGGAAGACCCCACCGATGTGCTTCTCCACGGCCCGCTCGCTCATGAACAACGTGGTGGCGATCGTGGCGTTGTTGCGACCGGTCGCCATCTGCTGGAGGACCTCGCGTTCACGATCGGTGAGCTCAGGAAGCGGACCGTCTCCCGTGGCCTTGCGTGCAACCAGGGCCTCCACGACCTTGGCGTCGAGCACCGAGCCACCCCGACTCACTTCACGCAGGGCACGGACGAGCTCGTCGACGTCGCTGACCCGTTCCTTGAGGAGGTAGCCCAGCCCGGTGACACCGTCGACCAGCAGCTCGAACGCATAGTCCTCCTCGACGTACTGGGACAGCACCACGACCCCGACGTGCGGATGTTCCAGGCGGATTCGCTTGGCGGCCTCGATGCCCTCGTTCGTGTACGTCGGGGGCATCCGGATGTCGGTCAGCACGGCGTCGGGTGAGGTCTCCTCCACCGCCGTGACCAGCGAGGCGGTGTCGGTCGCCATGGCGACCACCTCGATGTCCTCGACCTCCGCCAAGAGCGCACCCAGCCCTTCACGGACCAGGAAGTTGTCGTCGGCGACGACGAGCCGAAGCGCCACCTTGACGACTCTAGCGATGCAGCCACCCGTTGCGCGGTCGTGCTGGCCCGCACCGTTCGTCGTGCTAGCCCCCCGACGTGTGCTGCCGACCCCATCGTGCCGCGGGCCAGGGCTTCATAGCGTCGAGGCCACAACCAAGCAGGCGACATCCTCGGCCCGGCGGCGATGTCTCGATGTTCGATCTGAGGAGTCACGATGTTGCTACGTCTCGCTGATATGTGTTTCCGACACCGTCGCCTGGTGGTCGTCGGGTGGGTGGCCGCGCTGTTCGCGGCCTTCGCGCTGGCCGGCGCTCTCGGAGGGGAGTTCAAGCAGGACTATCTCCAGCCGGGATCCGAGTCACAACGTGTCGCTCACACCCTCCAGGACCGCTTCCCGCAGCGGTCTGGCGACACGATGCAGGTCATCGTCCACTCCCCGGCCGGTGTGACCTCGGTGGACGTGGAGGCCCGCGTCGAGTCGATCCTGGCCGACGTCGCTGCCGCTCAGCACGTCGTGGACGTCACCAGCCCGTTCAGCCCGGACGGTGCGCACCAGATCTCCGCAGACGGCACGACGGCGTACGCCGACGTCGCCCTCGACGCGACCGCAGACGAGCTCACTCCCGACGAGGCCTCGGCGCTGGTGGCACCCATCCTCGCTGCCGCCGACGACACGCTTCAGGTCGAGGTCGGCGGCCCTGTCGCCACCAAGTCCCAGACCGTTGCTGCCGGCTCCGAGGGCATCGGCCTGATCGCCGCGGCAGTCATCTTGCTGATCACCTTCGGCTCGGTGGTCGCGATGGGACTTCCTCTCATCACAGCACTGTTCGGCCTCGGCATTGCCATGGCCTTGGGCGAGGTGCTGCGCCGGATCGTGGACGTCCCCGACTGGGCGCCCTACACCGCTGCCATGGTCGGCATCGGCGTCGGCATCGACTACGCACTGCTGATCGTCACGAGGTTCCGCGGCAGCCTGGCCGACGGCCAGGATCCGCGCGGCGCAACCCAAACCGCGATCGCCACGGCTGGGCGCGCGGTGCTCTTCGCCGGCCTGACGGTGGTGATCTCCATGCTCGGCATCCTGCTCATGGGCCAGCCGGCGATGAACGGGTTCGCCTTCACCGTCGTCCTCGCCGTACTCGTCACCATGGCGGCATCGGTGACGCTGCTCCCCGCCCTGCTCGGGTTCACCGGGCGCAACATCGAGCGTCTGCACGTTCCTTTCGTGAGCCGGAACGTGCGTGCGTACGACGCCTCCCGCTGGTACCGCTGGAGCCGGTTCGTCCAACGCAGCCCGTGGTGGGCCGCTCTGGGCTCGTTGACGGTGCTGATCGCCCTGGCGGCTCCCTTCGCGGGCATCCGCTTCGGCTTCCCCGACGCAGGGAACAGCTCACCCACGCTGACCACCCGCCAGGCGTACGACCTGCTCACCGACGGCTTCGGGCCCGGTTACTCCGCCCCCATGGTGCTGACGGTCCAAGGCACCCCGCAGACGGATCTGCTCGGCTCAGCCGACGCCGTCGCGGCGACGTTGCGCACGGTCGACGGCGTGGAGCTCGTCAGTCCAGCGATCCTCAACCCCGCAGGCGACACGGCGGTCATCACGCTCACCGCCGCCACCTCACCTCAGGACCAAGCCACGCAGGACCTCGTGCACCTGCTGCGCGACGAGGCCATTCCGGCCGCGACGACCGGCACCGGCCTCACCGTGGACCTGGGCGGGACGGTTCCTGCCAACGTCGACAGCACCCAGGGCGTCGCTTCCAGGCTGCCTCTCTTCTTCGGCGGCGTACTGCTCATGTCGTTCCTGCTGCTCATGATGGTCTTCCGCTCCGTCCTGGTCCCCGTCAAGGCGGTGCTGATGAACCTGTTGGCCAGCGCCGGAGCGTTCGGCGTCCTGGCACTCGCCGTCAGTGGTGGCCGGCTCGGTGACTGGGTCGGGATTCCCGAGGCGACACCGGTGCCCATCCAGCTGCCCATCGGGATCTTCGCCATCCTGTTCGGCCTGTCGATGGACTACGAGGTGTTCCTGCTGTCACGGATCAAGGAGGAGTACGACCGCACCGCAGACAACGCGCTGGCCGTCGCCGACGGGCTCGCCAGATCGGCGCGCGTCATCACGGCAGGCGCCGCGATCATGGTCACCGTCTTCGTCTCCTTCGTCCTGGGCCACGACGTGATGGCCAAGATGTTCGGCATCGGACTGGCCGCAGCTGTGCTCATCGACGCCACCCTCATCCGCATGGTGCTCGTCCCTGCCACCATGGAACTCCTCGGCGAGCGCAACTGGTGGCTGCCCACCTGGCTCGACCGACTCCTCCCCCGCATCCACATCGACGGCGGAAGCGACTGGACACCCGACCTCTCCACACCCGTTCTGGTCGACCCCGTCACGTCTTCTCAGGAGCGAATCAGCGCCGGATGGCGGTCACAGTGACACCGACTCCGCACTTGCGGAAGCCAAGCACTTCCTTTCATGGCCACGAGCCCGGGCTTGGCACCGAGCAGGACGGGACGGAGGGTGCAGGTGGTTCGGCATCGAGGCGCGCGTTGCCGACTACGGCGCGAGCCGGAAAGGCGTCGGCCCTCATCGTGGTCAGCTGAGCCGGCGGCTGTCGATGGGTGCCAACCGCAGCCATCGGTAGCCGTAGCCATCGAGGGTGAGCTCGACTCGACCCTGGTGGTCGACCAGCGTGGCATCGGTCTGCTGGAGAAGATCGACCAAGTGATGTCCCGCATGCACCTGGCCGAGATCGAGCGTCACGGTGCAGCCGGTGGGTGCCAGGTTGTGGATCGCGACGAGACTCCGGTCGTCCCACGTGCAACGGTGCGCCAGCACGTTCCTGTGCGGCTGCTCCAGGATCTCAAAGCCTGCCCAACCGAGTTCGGGCGAGGCACGGTATCGGCGGATCAGCAGCGTGACGAAGCTCAGCAGCGAGTCGTTGTCGTCGCGCTGGTCGGCCACATTGACGTGCTCGGGACCGAACGGTCCCGCAACGAGAGGCCGTCGGATCTGGGACGGGCGAGCGTCGGTGAAGCCACCGTTGCGCTGCGAACTCCATTGCATCGGAGTGCGCACCGCTAGCCGTCCCGGCACCTCGAGGTTCTCCCCCATCCCGATCTCCTCGCCATAAAAGAGAACGGGAGTGCCTGGCAGGGAGAACAGGAGGCTGTAGGCCATCCGGATCCGTCGGGGATCGCCGTCGAGCATCGGTGGCAACCGCCGCCGGAGGCCGCGGGCATACAGCTGCATCTCTGGCTCCGGCCCGAACGCCGCAAACACCTCCTCGCGTTCGGTGTCTGTGAGCTTGTCGAGGGTGAGTTCGTCGTGGTTCCGGACGAAGGTCGCCCACTGCGACTGCGGAGAGCCAACCGGCCGCTTGTTCAGCGCGGACGCCAAGGGACCTGCGTCCTGGCGAGCCAGTGACAGGTACAGATTCTGCATGCCGATGAAGTCGAACTGCATGGACAGCTCGTCCCCCTCGCTGCCTCCGAAGAAGGTCTGCTGATCCTTGTGGGGCAGGTTCACCTCTCCCAGCAGGATTCCGTCACCGGTTCGTCGACCAAGGAAGGACCGCAGCATCCTGAGGTAGGCATGCGGGTCGCGGAAGCGCGCCAGCTCCTCCTTGTCGACCCCGGTGGTCTCGATCATGAAGGGGACCGCGTCGACCCGGAAACCGGAGATGCCGAGCTCGAGCCAGAAGCCCATGACCTTGGCGATCTCGTCACGGACCAGGGGGTTGGTGATGTTGAGATCCGGCTGGGTGCGGTAGAAGCGATGCAGGTACCACTCGCCGGTCTTCTCGTCGTACTCCCAGATGCTGTTCTCCTTGTCCGGGAAGACGACCTGGTCGGAGGTGTCTGGCGGCTCGTCCGCCCGCCAGACGTAGTAGTCGCGGTACGGCGAGCTCTTGCTCGCTCGTGCGGAGCGGAACCACGGATGCCGGTCCGAGGTGTGGTTCAGGACGAGGTCGATGATGACGCGGATCCCGCGGTCGCGCGCGGTCCTGACCAGCTCGACGAAGTCACCAGAGCTGCCCAGCCGCGGGTCGACACCGTAGTAGTCGGTGATGTCGTAGCCGTCGTCTCGGTCTGCCGTCGGATAGAACGGCATCAGCCACAGACAGGTCACGCCGAGCTCCGAGAGGTAGTCGATCCTCTCGGCGAGCCCGGCGAAGTCGCCCATTCCGTCGCCGTCCCAGTCCAAGAAGGTCTGCACGTCGAGGCAGTAGACGACGGCGGTCTTCCACCAGAGGTCACTGGTGTCGCTGATCCTCATCTGCGAGCTCCTCCGTCGAACCACGGTTGCCGCACGGCCGCATCCAAGGCTGGAACGCGGGTACCGAACCTCTACGGCGTACCCGATTTGCCGAGCGGGAAGCGAGGGAAGATGGACCAGTCGAAACATCGCGTTGTCGTGGTGACAGGCGCGTCAGGTGGGATCGGTCGTGCCTGTGTCCGAGCCTTCGCGGCGCGCGGCGACCAGGTGGCACTCCTGGCGCGCGGCTCTGTGGGTCTCGAAGCGGCGTCCCTCGAGGTGAAACGCCTCGGGGGCACCAGCCTGCCCATCACCGTCGACGTCGCCGACTACTCACAGGTCGACGCAGCGGCAAACCGCGTCGAGCAGGAACTGGGACCGATCGGGGTCTGGGTCAACGCGGCGTTCACGTCGGTCTTCGCGAGGTTCACCGACATCGATCCGGACGAGTTTCGACGGGTCACCGACGTCAACTATCACGGTTACGTCTACGGAACCCGTGCGGCACTGAACCGGATGCTGCCCCGCGATTCCGGCGTGATCGTCCAGGTCGGGTCAGCCCTGGCCTACCGCGGCATCCCGCTGCAGAGCGCTTACTGCGGCTCGAAGCACGCTCTGCAAGGCTTCCACGAATCACTGCGCACCGAGCTGCTGCATGACAAGAGCAAGGTGCACGTGACCATGGTGCAGATGCCGGCAGTCAACACTCCGCAGTTCTCCTGGGTGCTGTCCCGCCTGCCCCGGCAAGCCCAGCCGGTCGCGCCGATCTACCAACCTGAACTTGCTGCGAAGGCCGTGGTGTACGCCGCGAGTCACCCGAAACGTCGCGAGTTCTGGGTCGGTGGAAGCACCGTGGGAACACTGGCGGCAAACGCGGTCGCACCGGGACTGCTGGACCGCTACCTAGCCAGAACGGGATTCGAGGCGCAGCAGGCTCCGGCACCTCGGCCTTCTGACCAGCCTGCCAACCTGTGGGAGCCCGCAGACGGTGTCGACGGAACAGACTTCGGAGCGCATGGCATCTTCGATGACCGCTCGACCTCCCGTTCTCCTCAGCTGTGGGCATCACAGCATCACGGCACCATTGGCGCGGTGGTCAGTCTTCTCCTGAGCGCGGCCCTGGGGCGTCAGGCACGTAAACGGTTCGCGGGTGGCGCCTGACCTCGGCGTCGCGCAATCCGCGGATGCCGTTCCTATCACCAGCCGTGGGGGTTGAGGTCCGCCGGGCACGCACAAACCGCCCATCACATCGCAGATGGGCGGTTTGTTTGTCAGAACTAGCTTTCGCCACTCGGATCGGGGTCGACTCCAGGCGTCGGGTCTCCTTGCACGTCGGGTAGATCAGGAGACTCGGGGTCTGACTCGAACGGATCCGGCTGACCCGGTTCTTGGGGCGTCGTGGTCATCGTGATTCCTCTCAGTAGACGGATAGGAAACCCCAAGTACCCACGGCGTGAAGGGACATTCCTCGAGTCTCCGCCGCGAATTCGAGCGCTGAACATTGGATCGTCGCAACCGAGACGCGGGCGTGAATGGGCCCGCAGCGAGCGGGTATCTCAACTTCATGCTCGAACCCATTCCTGAAACACGAAAGGCGCTCGCCGAGCTGATCGCCATGGAGGGCCCGGACCTCGATGAGCGACTGATCCGCATGGGAAGAAGCGCGCGTGAGGTCGTGCCTAGCCTCGTGGGTCTCAGCTTGACGCTGGTGCAAGATGGCTTGACGTTCACCCTCGCCTCAAGCAGTCCCGGGGTCGCCAGTCTGGACGCGACCCAATACATCGACGGGGGTCCCTGTGTTCAAGCCGCCGAGGACGCGGGAGATCCCATCGCCACCGAGGTCGAAGACCTGCTCGACGAAGGACGCTGGACGCTGTTCGGCTTGGCCAGCGCGGCTGGCGGTATCGCCAGCACCCTTTCTCTGTCGACCACCTCGTTGCCGGGACGAGAGTTGGGAGGCATCAACCTGTACGCGGCGACTCCAAACGCTTTTGTCGGACGCCATGAGCGGCTGCGCGAAGCGCTGGAAGGGTCCGCTGGAGCAATGACCACCAATGCTGACCTGGGCTTCCGGACCCGTGAACACGCGAGACTGGCGCCGAACCTCATCCTCGCCAACGTGCGGGTCGACACCGCCGTCGGCTATCTCGCCGCGCGCTTCGACGAGAGCATCGAGGATGCGCGTCGACGTCTGACCCAGGCTGCACAACGGGCAGAAGTGGACCCAGTGCTCGTTGCCCAGATTCTGTTGCTGACCCAACGACCAGCGGAGTAGCAGCGGGAGTCGGCGGCTCTTGCCGGCAACCCCCGCTGCCCAGACGCTGTCAGCTGGGCCTTGTCTCCTCTTTCACCGCCTGTGCTGAGGACTGGCTCTCGGCCTTGACCCTGCCGATCGACTCCTCGGCTGTCGCCTTGATCTCCTGTGCGGCATCCCCTGCCGCTTCCTTGAGGTGTGTCCCGATGTCCTGCCCGACCGACTTGGCTTCGTCGATGAGCGGCTGGCCGTGCTCCTCGGCAGCCTCGACGAGGCTGCGCGACATGTGGGCCTCCCGCTCGCTGGAAGGGATGAGGGAGGACACCAGCAGTCCTGCGCCGAAAGCGATCAGCCCGGCTGCCAAGGGGTTTCCCTCGGTGCGGGACTCGATCGTTTCCACCACGCCATGGGCGGTGTCGGTGACGCCCTGGGCGGTTCCTGTTGCGCCATCGCCGACGGAACCACCTACGGACCCCACTCGGCTGGTCACGCTCGACGCCGAGCCCATCACACGGTCGCGGAGCGATGCGAACCCGCCTCTGGCCGCCTCCTTGCGCCGTTCGAGGATCCGGGTGGGGGTGACCTTGTCGGCCAGCTCGTCAATGTCTCGTGACAATTTCGCCCGCGTGGTCGCGATCTCTTCAGGAGTGGTCGCCGCGACAGTGTCGGTGGAGGTGGTGTTCATCGGCTCTTCTGAGTTCTGGCCCATTGGACGTCCTCTTTCAAGGTCTGCTGCGTGGTGGGAAGTTGCGGATTGGCTTCTTTGAGGTCCTTGCGCCCGAGGGCGGCCATCATCGCGGCGACGATGCCCCACAGCACCGCCACGATGAGCGCCGCCAGCTCGACCGGCATCCAGTTGTCAAGGAGGTAGGTGAACGCGAGGGAGACGAAGAACAGGGCAAGCAGGCCAGCAGCGCCGGCGCCGCCCAGCAGGCCAGCCCCTTTGCCTACCTTGGTCACTTCATGCTTCAGCTCGGATTTCGCTAGATCCAGCTCCTGTTTGACCAGGGTGGACATGTCCCGTGTGATGTCCCCGACGATGTCCCCGAGAGAGCGGGTCTCCTCCGAGGCCAGGTTCGCCCGGGGATCGCCGGGCACCGAGGGGTGGTTGGTACTCATGGGCGTCCTGCGCTCGGCGAGTCGATTCTGAAGGCGTCTGCCGGCAGGGGTTCGACCAAGGGGTCTGAGGTCTCAGGATCAGCCAGCGGGATGGATACGGGGACACCGTCCCCGCTTACGGGCGGTTGAGCCTGCGGCCTCGGCGTTGGTGCGGCAGTCTGGCTGCTCTGCGCAGCCTTGGCGCCCCGGGTCAGGCGACCAACGACGACTCCGGCCGCCAAGGCACCGAGAAGAAACGTGCCAGGCTTGCGGCGCGCGTAGCGACGAAGGTCGTCCACGAGCTCGCGGGGCTCCCTCCCCTCCAGATTGGCCGAGAGGGCGCGCGCTCTCTGAGCGACCTCCTGGACGAGTTCGGCGGCCAGGCCGCCCGACCTGTCGCTCGACATCTGCTCGAGATCGTCGCTGAAGGTGTGCAGCGAGCCGACCAGCCGATCCTTCTGGGTCCGCGACTGGTCTTCCACCTGAGAGGTCGCTTCTCCGACCAGCTGTCGGACGTGGGACTTCGCCTCGTCCGCCACGTGGCCAGCCTCGCTGGCTGCAACACCTGCGACGTGCTGTCCTTCTTCCGCCGCGGTGCCGGCGGCCTGCTTTGCTCGTTCCGTAGCACCCTGAGTAGACGCGTCGTCCGGCGCGGGGCGTGCGGCCACGAAGCTGTCCGAATCATTTCCGATCGTCATGAAGGCTTCCTTCCGAGAGGTTGTGTGTGCCCCGGTACCCACCGCCCTCGGCCACACGCACCCAATTTCAGACGCGCAGAGTGCCACGTTCAGAGCACTCGGTGATCGCGAGCCGTACTCCACGAGGAGGGTGTACGACCACACGAATGTCTTTCCACCTCTAAGGGTGAGTCTGTGATTCTCGCCCGGTGGCATAGTCCCCATCAGCAGCAATCGGCCGGCGCCGAGCTAACCGGCCACTCGATGGTCTGCCTGCATGTGGGGACAGGCAGCAGACCCGTTCTCACTGGAGGACCCGCCATGTCTCGTCATACAGTCACGCGCTCACAACATGAGTGGCGCGAACGCGCCCGACGCACCGAACAGGTCCTTGAACAGCTCGATCAACTCCCACCACAGGATGTGGAACAGCACGAGCTTCTGATCCACCGACTGATCGAGACCAATATGGGTGTGGCCCGAGCGATCGCAGCACGCTACCGAAATCGGGGAATCTGCGACGAAGACCTCGAGCAGGTCGCCTATCTCGCGCTGGTTCGGGTCGCTCACGCCTACGACCACAGCTGCGGTTGCGACTTCATGTCGTATGCGGTGCCGTCGATTCGTGGCGCCGTACGCCGGCACTTCCGCGACCACGGTTGGATGGTCCGGCCGCCCCGCCGGATCCAGGAGCTACAGGCGCGCATGTCGGCTGCGCAGTCAGGATTGGCAACCACCCTGGGTCACCCTCCAACGCCTGCTGAGCTCGCCGCCGAGCTCGGCGAGACCGACCGCGACGTGCGTGCAGCACTCGGCGCCCAGGGCTGTTTCCGTCCCACGTCGCTCGACCAACCCGCGCGCGCCAATGACGAGGTCCGCATCGGGGACCTGATCCAAGACGAGGATGACGGTCTGCAAGCAGCCGAGGCGCGCGTCATGATCCGCCCCCTCCTGCAACGACTCACGCCCCGCGAGCGGCGGATCTTGCAGATGCGCTTCATCGAAGACCGCACCCAGCAGCAGATCGGCGAGGAGATCGGGGTTACCCAGATGCAGGTCTCCCGGTTGCTCGCTCAGATCCTGCTGCGATTGCGCGCCGACCTGGAGCGAACCCGCCCCCTGAAACAGACCGCCTGATGACGATGCATGGTCATCATCCGCCGGTCCTATCAGGCCACCAGCCACGGCTCGTCGTGGCCTCCGTACCGAGCGGGCACGTCTATGTGCAGCACATCGCCTCCGAGAGAAATGATGGGATCTCAAGGCTGGACGACCCCGATCCCGACGAGCCGACCCGCTCAGCCATCCAGCGCTGGTGGCCTCCGGTCATGCTCCAACCCGACTGGATCCGCAGTCAGCGATTCGACGTGTTCCACGTGCAGTTCGGCTTCGACGCGTGGGACCCGGACGACCTCTCAAAGGTGATCTCACTGCTGAAGGATCGCGGCACTCCCTTGGTCTACACCGCTCATGACCTTCGCAATCCTCATCACCAGGACCGCGCGCTCCATGACGCGCAGCTCGACGTACTGGTCCCAGGCGCTGATCGCATCATCACTCTCACCTCAGGCGCTGCGGCCGAGATTCAGAAGCGGTGGGGACGGGAGGCGGTCGTGCTCGCCCACCCACACGTCGTCGACTTCCCCACGATCCGCCGGCTTCAAAAGGTGGGGCGAGTCGATCCCGCCACCTTCCGGGTGGGCCTCCATCTCAAGAGCCTTCGAGCCAGCATGGACCCGCTGCGGATCCTGCCGACCCTGATCGACGCAGTCCGGTCATTGCCTGGGGGGGTGCTCCAGGTCAACGGGCATCGCGACGTCCTGTCCTCCAACGGAGAGCGGCGCCACGACGACCTGGCCGACTTCCTCCGGCACCACGAACGACGCGGAGCTCTCGAACTGCAGGTGCACGACTTCCTGCCTGACGCCGAACTGTGGGCCTACCTGGCCTCCCTCGACGTCTCCGTCCTTCCCTACCGTTTCGGTACACACTCGGGATGGCTTGAGGCCTGTCGTGATCTCGGGACCACTGTCGTGGCCCCTACCTGTGGCTACTACGCAGATCAGGGACCGGTCACCAGCTACGTCCATGACGAGGACAGTTTCGACGCTGCTTCGCTGCGCCAAGCGATTGAGTTCGCCTTCGCCCATCCGTCGCTGGGTGTCGTGACGCCAGACGAACGCCGCGCTCAGCGGGCCGGCATCGCGGCTGCGCACCGTGAGCTGTACCAGGAGCTGAGTGCGTGACCACTCAGTTGCGGATCTGCTTGATCGCCTCGAGCCGCTTCCCCGTTCGCGAGCCGTTCGCCGGCGGCCTGGAAGCGCACACCCACGGACTGGTCAGTGAGCTCTCCCGGCGTGGACACGCTGTCTCCTTGTTCGCTGCACCTGACTCCGATCCCGCGCTCGACTCAACCCACCTGCGGGTTGCGACGTATCGCGGTAGTGCCACGGCCCGTCGTGACCTCGGCGCACCTCCGGAGCTCTGGATGCAAGAGCACCATGCCTACCTCGCACTGATGCTCGAACTGATGAGCTCGGGCTCCCGAGACTTTGACGTCATTCACAACAACAGCCTGCATCACCTGCCCATAGCCATGGCTTCGGCCGTGCGCACTCCCATGGTGACCACACTGCACACGCCACCGGTGCCCTGGTTGGAGTCCGCACTCGCCTTCGCGCCGTCGCACAGCCGCTTCGTCGCTGTCAGCGAGGCCACCCGAAGGTCTTGGTCGCACGTCGTCGACTCCAGCACCATCCTGAACGGTGTCGACACCACTACTTGGAAGCCAGGACGGGGCGGATCAGGAGCGGTGTGGTCAGGCCGGATCGTCCCGGAGAAGGGCCCTCATCTTGCGATCGACGCTGCTGTCGCCGCGGGTCTGGCGATCAATCTGGCGGGGCCGCGCGCAGACCCGCGCTATTTCGAAAGCGAGATCAGGCCACGGCTGGGCACCCAGGTGACCTACCTCGGGCATCTCGCTCAGGCGGAGCTCCACACCCTCGTGGCCAGCTCCGCAGTCGCGGTGGTGTCACCGAGGTGGGAGGAGCCTTACGGACTCGTGGCCGCCGAGGCTATGGCGTGCGGGACCCCTGTCGCTGCCTTCGCCCGAGGTGCCCTTCCGGAGATCGTGTGCGCGGACACAGGACGACTGGCGGCTGCCGACGACATCGATGATCTCCGTCGTGCCATCGTCGAAGCTTCGGGCCTGGACCGGGCGAGGACCGCGTTCGTAGCTCACGAGCGCTTCTCACTCGAGCGCATGGCCGATGACTACGAGCGGCTCTACCGCTGCATGCTCACCTCGGACGTCGCCGCATGATCGGCTACTACGTCCACCATCACGGAAGCGGTCACCTGCATCGGGCCGCTGCCCTGTCCGCAGCCCTCAAACACGAGGTCGTCGTCATCTCCTCCCTCGACAAGCCCGACAACTGGGTCGGGGACTGGGTCCGTGTCCCACGCGACGACACCGGGGCCTCTGTCCATGACGTCACTGCCCATGGCCGCTTCCACTGGTTGCCCCAACGGGATCGAGGTCTGCGAGCCCGTATGTCACGGCTCGCCTCCTGGATCTACCTCAACAACCCGGAGCTCCTGATCAGCGACGTGTCGGTAGAGGTCACCGTCCTCGCGCGCCTGCACGGGGTGCCAGTGCTCACCGTGATGCTTCCCGGGCGACGTGACGACGCCCCACACCAGCTGGCGATGGAAATCTCCGCCACCCTGGTGGCCGCGTGGCCCGAGGACATGCCCCACCTGCTACCTGGAGTGTCGGAATCCGTCCGATCACGGGTGCACTACATCGGAGGCGTCTCTCGGTTCCCAGTCGACGAAAGAAGCTCCGCCCCACGAAGAGGTGACGCGCATCGGGTAGCGGTGATGATGGGTGCCGGAGGAAACGCGCCCTCATCGACTACGTGGGCCCGAGCGCGCAGCATGACTCCCGAGTGGGACTGGACGATCATGGGGTACGACGATCAGCAATGGCACCAGGATCCCTACCAGGTCCTGCTCAACTCGGACGTGGCGGTCATTCAGGCTGGCCAGAACGCCGTCGCCGAGGTGGCGGCCGCGCGGCTCCCGGCCGTCATCATCCCCGCCGACAGACCGCACGATGAGCAGAGGACGACGGCGAGAGCCCTATCTCATGACTGGCCCGCACTCGTGATTGAGGACCCCGACGTGGCCGATTGGTCTCAGGTCCTCGATCAGGCCCGAGCCCTCGACATCCACCCGTGGCAGCGGTGGTGCGATGGCAGGGCTGGCGAACGTTTCGCGGCGGTGGTCGACGACCTGCTCGCGGCCGCGCCCAGGTTGGTCGAGTGACCGTAGCGGTGGTCACCGTCGTGCACGGTCGCCACGACCACCTGGCCGTTCAGCACGAGTCCCTGCGCCACCAACATCGGGCGCCGGATCACTACGTAGTCGTCGCCATGGACGACGCTGCCCTCACGGTCGCATCGCTGCCCGACGGACCCGAGGTTCACGTGACGCACATCCCGGGCGGTCACGATGGGCTACCTCTGTCAGCCGCACGGAACACCGGAGCCTCCCACGCCCTCGCACTGGGCGCCGACATCCTCATCTTCCTGGACGTGGACTGCGTCGCAGGTGAGCGCCTCGTCACGGGGTATGCCGACGCGGTCACGACCCAGCCGGGCGTGGTCTGGTCTGGACCGGTGACCTACCTTCCGCCACCGGGGCCGACCGGCTATTGCCTCACGTCTCTCGACGCTCTCGACTCGCCGCACCCCGCCCGCCCGGCTCCTCCCCCCGGCGTCACTTGCCTCGAAGCCGATCCGGACCTGTTCTGGTCCCTGTCATTCGCAGTTCACCGCGACGCGTGGCTCAGCATCGGAGGCTTCTGTGAGGAGTACGTCGGATACGGAGGGGAGGACACCGACTATGCGCAGCTCATCCTGGAGGCTGAGGCGTCCTTGGGGTGGGCAGGTACGCCGCGTGCGTACCACCAGCATCACCCCAGCGCCGATCCGCCAGTGCAGCATCTCGATGCCATTCTGAGAAACGCTCGCCTCTTCCACAGCCGGTGGGGTCGTTGGCCCATGGAAGGCTGGCTGCAGGCATTCGCGCAGCGAGGTCTGATCCAGATGCAGGGAGAAACCTGGGTCAGGCTTCCTGCATCCTCACGTTGAAGCTTGATCACGCGTCACCGTGCACCGATCTCGATCGGCCCGCTTGCCCACTACGCCTTCGAGCGAGAGGACCTGGAGCGCGTGGTGGTGGTGCGCTTGGTCGTGGCTCTCCGGGTGGAGGTGCTCGCCGCAGGGGTGGTGGGCCCGCCCTCACGCACCTGCTGCTCGGCGGCGGCAGCAGCCGACAACGACTCTGCCTTGGCCAGCTTGCTCCTACGCCTGTCCACCGCGTCCGTGTCCTGGGTGTATTCACGCTCGGCGTTGTACAGATCGGAGCGCGCGCCCTTCGCAAGCTCCCCCGCCGTCTTGGCCTGGGTCTTGGCCTGTTTGAAGCGTTGCTTGGCGTCCTTGAGCGCCTTCTTCAGCCTGCGCGACTGCTTGGCCGCGACCTCGTGACTCGCTCGTGCCTCCGCCAGCCTGGCACGAGATATGTCTGCCTTCGCTTCTGCGGCCGCCAATCGGGTCTGGTGCTTGGCGGCCTTCTGCTGAAGGACTTCGCTGTCCGTATCCATGAACTACTCCCATCCGTCTTTGCGTGGTGCTCGCCACAGCGAGCCCGTACCCGCCCACGACCGGTCGCATGCTCCGGAAGGTCGTCGTGCTCCCCTGGGTCGTGGGCGGTCCACCCGCGGCTAGCGCCGCTCCTCGTGGTGTCGCCGTGACCATCGCGTCACGGGTGGCTCTGGCCGCTTCGCTCGAGGGCAGCGGGAGCCAGCCTTCGGCAAGGGAGCCGGACGACGAACCGTCCATGGGCCTGACCCATGGACGGATCGCAACGCAGTCTTTGTGCTTGGACGAGACGGACTAGCAGCCTGGGGCGTGCTCAGGACTGAAGCAGAGGTCGATGCCGATGCCGCCACGGATGCGGTCATTTCCCGGGCCACCGTAGATCCGGTCGGGTCCGCTTCCGCCCAACAGCACGTCTCGACCCGCGCCGCCGCGGATCACGTCGGTTCCGCTGCCGCCGTAGACAACGTCGTTGCCGAAGCCGCCCCAGAGCCTGTCGTTGCCGGTCCCCCCACGAAGTACGTCGGGGCCGGCGCCGCCCCTGATCCGGTCGTTTCCGGGGCCACCTTGGACCTCGTCGGCACCGGGTCCGGCGCAGATCGTGTCGTTTCCGCCCAGGCCTCGAACGATGTCGGCTCCCGCGCGGGCGACGATGACGTCGTCACCTGCGGTCCCGTCGATGACGTCGATGCCAGTGGTGCCGACGATCGTTGCCGTGAGCCCCATGCAGGTAGGGAGCGCTGCCGCGGTCGAGGGGGCTGCGATCCCCAGTCCGCTGAGCACGAGCGCGGAAGCTGGGACAGCGATTGTTCGCATACCGATTCTCTTCATGACGATCTCCTGATTCCTAGGCACTGCCTGCCGGACCGAGCGGGCGAGGACAGCACCATGTGTTGATGAGATATCACTCGGTCGCCCACCGCCCGAGACTAGGTTTCCCGTCCGGCGAGCCCGCCAAGGCCACGCCTTTCGGCGACTGCCTCGGTCCCGCATCCGGTACCCACGTGGGTGCCCCGCATTCCAGTGTCGACCGACGACCAGGCGTTGTTGTGCTGCCAGGACCGCGACCTTCCCGAGCGCGGCACCTGAATGTTCGCGGCAGGTCAGGGTACTCGCACCAGGAGAGATCGCCACCAGACCGTGGTGATGCCTGCCACGAAGGAGTCGTCATGCGCCTGACCCGACCCACCCGGGGCTCCGCCGTCCTCGCCGTGTTCGTCGTCGCGGGCCTTCTGGTGCTCGCGATCCTGTGGGTGATCGCTGCGAGCATCCTGTGAACCATCCGCTGAAGACCGACAGGAGGGACATGCCATGGCCGTGAGCAACTTCCAGGACCTCCCCCTCGCCGACCGCGAACGAGAGTGGGACGGAGCAGCCGCGGAGAAGCGGGTGCGCGACTTCTGTAACGCCGAAGACGAGCCCAACGCCGACTACCGGGCCCTGCACGTGTGGTACGACGCGGACAACAAGGACAACTTCACGGCCCACAAGCTGCTTATCGCTGATGTGATCGACGGCCGGCTGCGGGTCGTACCGCGAGGAGTGATGGCCGCAGCCGGGATCGTTCAGGGTGCACGGGGAGGCATCGATGTCCCCGAGCAGGACGTCGCGCGTGTGAAGGGACACCTCGCGAAGTACTACGCCAAGATGGACGACTCCCCGCCCTGGGACGACAAGTGACGCAGCGATGACAGATCTCTCTGAATGCTCTCCCCTCGACACGGTCGTCCTGGACCTTGACGGCACCCTGGTCGACTCCGTCTACGCACACGTCTGGACGTGGCACGAGGCTTTCCGTGATGTCGGCCTTGACGTGCCGACCTGGCGCATCCACCGTGCCATCGGCATGGGCAAGGATCGCCTCGTGGCAGCGGTGTCGAGCGAGGCGGTGGAGGCCTCCGTCGGCGACGACGTGCGGCAGCGACAGGCGGAGCGGTACGAGCCGTTGTCGCACCACCTCAGCGCGACTCCAGGGGCAAGTGACCTCTTGGCCGCGCTCAAAGCCCACGGTCTCAAGGTCGCCCTGGCCAGTTCCGGCTCGCGAGACAGCGTGGTCGAGTCCATCGTGATGCTCGGCGCGGACGAGTGGATCGACGGTTGGATCTGCGGCGAGGACTCTGTCGCCAGCAAGCCCGACCCCGATCCCGTCCTTCGTGCCGTGCAGGCCGTCCACGGCCGGTGCGCCTTCGTGGTGGGTGACGCGACCTGGGACATGGAGTCCGCTTGTGAGAGTGGGCGCCCGTCCGTGGGGTTGCTGACCGGAGGCGTCGGAGAAGCCGAACTGCGTGCGGCGGGTGCTGTGCTCGTCTATCCGGATCCCACCGCGCTGCTCACCAGCCTCGACCATGCGCTGGAGTCCCTCGGAGGGGTCATCGACTGAGCGCCAGGTTGCTGATCACTCCTCCGGGGCCCCGTCAGCACAGCTCCGCACAGCACCCCGAGGTACACGCAGACCTGTTCGGAGGACCGGTCAGGATCTGCACCCCGATCTGAAACCACCCGCAGTTCCTGAAGCAACTCGTCCCAGTTGCGGTCGACTCGCCCTTGAGCACCCTCATGACTGGCCATCCCGTCACGCCCGCGCTGTCGCGCAGGCTGACTCGCCCTCTGGATCGACGGATTTGTTCATGCGACTCCCTGTCCTTCGGCGGCCGGCCTTCACCCGCGGCTGTGCGTGGAGCTCCGGTCCGTGGGTAACCGAAGAAGCACAGAGCTGCACCATGCACACCACTCGTCCACACCCATCAGGAGAGTTCATGACAGAGCCCACGCCCGAACACCAGCGACCCGACGGGGTCACCGACGCCACGGTCGAGGCGGTGGGCATGCTGACCAAGGCGCTGGAAGCCACCGAGGCCGCCAGGGGCCACCTGATCCAGTTCCATCGGCTGACCGGCACCGGCGACGCCCAGCTGCGCGATGCTGTGGCCCTGCTGAGAGACGCCGGCCATGACGAACTCGCTGACTCACTCGATCAGGAGCTGGTGGGCCGCAACGTCCTTGAGGGGCGCTGGACATTCCAGATCGTCGAGGAGTACGACGACGACTATTTCGCGACCTTCAAGGCAGCCGAGAAGCAGGTCAGGGACGCGTTGGTGATGGGCCGCCGTCACCTGCGCGAGGCAGAGATGAAGGAGGCCAACCGCACCCGCGGGAAGCCGTCGCACACTGCGGCCCCGCCGTCACCGGACCGACCGACGTCGTCTGCGTGATCTCAGCGGGCCCCCTCACCGGCCCATCAAGTGCGCAGGTTGCCGACCCGCCGCGTGGCCCGGTCAGCGTGTCGGGGTTCGTCGGCCCCGAGCGTGGTGTTAGACCAGAGGTATGGAACTGCCGGCCTCAAGCCTTCAGGATCTTGAACCGCCTTCCGTCGACCGGTCAACAACCTGGGGCCGACGAGCCACGCTGAGCCTGTTGTTGGCGTTCGTTGTTGCAGGAGCCACCGGCTTCCTCGGAGTCCGCGAATCGACCGAGCACACGACTGCCGGCGGCTACACACTCGAGTTGACCTACGCTCAGGTCGCCCGGGCCGGACTGGATGTGCCGTTTGAAGTGACGGTGCGCCACCCTGGAGGGTTCGCCGCACCGATCCTGCTGACGGTGACCGGCGACTATTTCGACATCTTCGAGACCCAGGGCTTCCACCCCAATCCCTCCGCCGAGCGGCGGGGAAGCCACACCCTCTACCTGGAGTTCGATCCGCCGCCAGACGACACCTTCGTACTCAGCTACGACGCCTACATCCAGCCGTCCAGCCAACAAGGACGCGATGGTCATATCGGCGTGGTGGTCGACGGCAGGGAGGCCGCTGGCCTCGACTTCGACACGAGGTTGCTGCCATGAGGCCGAGGAGGTAGTCGATGGAGATCGTGGTGCGTGCGCTGGTCGTGTTCCTCTTCCTGTGGGTGATCACCCGCGCCGTCGGGCGGGCCACCCTCGGCGAGCTGAGCACCTTCGAACTGCTGCTGTATGTGACCATGGGTGACTTGGTCCAACAGGCAGTCACCCAGCAGGACTATTCGTTGACGGCTGGGTTCTTGGCGGTTGGTACCTTCGCCCTGCTCACCGTCCTGCTTTCCTGGGGGCAGTGGCGGTTCCCCCGGTCTCGGACACTCATCACTGGGCGCCCCGTGCTCGTTATCGACCGTGGAACCCTCGTCGAGGCAGCGATGCGCACTCAACGACTCGCCGTAGCCGACGTCCTGGTAGCAGCACGCCAGCAGGGCATCCGACATACCACCGAGATCGAGTACGCCGTACTGGAAGCCAACGGGCAACTAGCCTTCTTCACCTACGAGAGCAGCGGGGACAAGTCCGGCGCGCCGGCCAAACCACCTGAAGGGTGACCCTGGGCAAGCACTGGGGCACGCACTGAACCCGTGTTGGCCGTCCGAATCCAGGGCCACGAGGTAAGGAAGTGGTTCCTCTCTCGCCGTAGGGGCCGCGGTGCCGCCTACCGGCTGCTCAGCGGTGGCGTCCCGGGGCCGCCAGTATTGGGAGCGGTCACCGTGCCAGAGAAGAACGGCGCGCGTGAGCACACTCACCGACTCCGTACTACCGCTGGTCCGGACCCGAGCCGAGCTTGGGCGCTGGTCAATTGCCAACACCCAAGGGCGCGATACGCACGAGGCCGTCGACATCCTCGAAGCCGGGACCCCGACCACCGACCGGTCGAGTTATACGCGGTGACACACAAGGCCCTCTCGTCGTCGCTGACAGTGATCGCCCGCGCTGACGACTCCAGCGGGATCATCGCCGGGGCCTGCCGTCGACTGCTGGAGCTCCACCCGCAGGCGGCCACAGCGGCCAGGACTCCGGTCGGCAACTTGATCGAAGGATGATGAAGTTCCAGTTCGAGGAAGAGGTCGACTACTTCGAAATCGACCCGGTGGCATACGCGCCGGCGCTGGGAGAAATTGGTATGGCCGCCTACCGGAATGACATTTCGACGACTTTTCGAATCCGGGAATTCGGGGCAGGTAGGCGATCTGGTTCGTCTACTCCTCAATGCCCATGAGACCGGGCTCAGAGCCGCCGGCAGCGAACTCCGTCGCGATCGGTGGGGCGATCAGCGGGTGGCGCGCAGGTAGGACAGCACCGCGGCGACGCGGCGGTGGCGTTCGTCGGAGTCGGTGATGTCCAGCTTGGTCATCAGGTTTCCGACGTGTGCCTCGACCGTGCGGGGGCTGAGGTAGAGCCGGCTGGCGATGGAGTTGTTGGTGAGTCCCTCGGCCATCAGCCGCAGCACCTCGACCTCGCGGGCGGAGAGCTGTGCGAGAGGCCCCCTGTCCTGGGCCCCCACCAGGGCGGCCACGACCTTGGGATCCAGCGCGGAGCCGCCGCCTGCCACCCGTTGGGCTGCGTCGAGGAACTCGTCGACTTCTAGGACTCGGTCCTTGAGCAGATAGCCGAATCCCGGGTTTGCCACCAGGTCGACGACGCTCTTGTCGACGTGTTGGGACAGCAGCAGGACACCGACGTCCGGGTGGGTCGCCTTGAGGGTGCGGGCGGCAGTGGCGCCCTCGTCGGTGAACGTCGGCGGCATCCGGATGTCCAGCACGACGAGGTCCGGCCCGACGCTCGCTACCAGCACGTCGAGGCCGTCGGTGTTGCCGGCCGAGCCGACGACGTCATGGCCCTTGTCGGTGAACAACCGCGTCAGCCCGTCACGGAGCAGGGCCTGGTCCTCGACCACGATCACTCGCATGGCAACCTCGCCAGGAGCCGGGTCCCGACGCTCGGGGTCGAGTCGATGGTCAGGCTGCCTCCGTGGGCCCGTGCGCGGTCGATCAGGCCGAGCAGTCCGCTTCCGCGGCGGGCGTCGGCGCCTCCGGTGCCGTCGTCGGCGACCGTCAGCACCAGCTGGCCCTGCTCGCGGACGAACGTGAGGACGACGCTGTTCGCCGATGCGTGCTTGACGGCGTTGGTGAGGCCCTCGGCGGCGATGAAGTATGCCGCCACCTCGACCTCGGTGGCGAACCGCTCGGGTGCGCCGCGCACGACCACGGGGACGGGTGACCGGGTGGCGAGCTCACGTAGCGCCGATGCGAGACCCTGGTCGAGCGACGCCGGGCGTAGGCCCGAGGCGAGCTCGCGCAGGTCGTCGATGGCGTTGCCCAGCTCGGCGACGGCGGCGTCGAGGGTGCGGTCGACCTCGGGGGGCGCGCTTCCGTTGAGCGTGTGCTGGGCGTGCCGGAGGTCCAAGCCGATCGAGACCAGCCGTTGCTGGGCACCGTCGTGGAGGTCGCGGGCCAGGCGGCGACGCTCCTCGTCGGCGACGGCGACGATCCGCGCCCGGGAGCTGTCCAGCTCCTCCAGCCGGCGGCGCAGCTCCATCTGCAGCGCGGCGATCTCGAGTGCCAGCCGGCCGGCGTCGAGGACGTCGGCCACCAGCCGGTCGTCGGTCCCCCGATGGCAGACGAGCGTGACGACGTGGTGCCCGGTGTCGACCGAGGCGACGCGTCGGCCGGGTGCTGGCGTCAGCTCTCGGGGCCGACCGCTGACGTCGTAAGTCGTGCCCTCGAGGCGGAAGCCGAGCGCCAGGTCACCGTCGCCGACGGCGGTGCGCAGCGCCTCCTCGATGCCGTCGGCGTCGGCCTCGCCGCGCCGGAGCAGGTCGGCGAAGTCGGCCATCACCCGCCGCGACTCGTAGCGGGCCCGGCGGAACCGCCGGTCCACCCGGTCCTGGATCCACGTCCGCAGCGGCCAGAACGCCGTCGCCACGACGGCCGCCGCGGCCGCAGCGGCCACCGGGGAGGCCACGAACGCGCCCGCCGCCAGCACGATCCCGGCGTACGCGGCGCCCAGGACCCCGGTGATCGCTCCGTAGGCGACCGTGCGGCTGATCACCAGGTCGATGTCGTAGAGGTGGTGCCGGACGATGGCCACACAGACCGCAAGCGGCAGGAAGGTCAGGGCCAGCGCGGGCGCGTAGCGGATCGGGGGCCACACGCTCCACAGTGCGGCGGTTGCCGGCAGCGCGACTGCCAGGATCGCGGCCGCCAGCAGCACCCACTTCAGCTGTTGCCGCTCAACCCCGTGCGAGCGGCGAAAGCGCATCACCAGCGCCAGCACCGAGGCCACCAGCGAGGTGCCGATGAAGGTCATTCCCACAGCGAACACAGGCTCGACCCAGGACGCGTCGATGGCCAGGGGGTTGACCCCCGCGCTGAGGTCGTCTCCCAGGCGGGGGTTGAGGATCCAGCCCGGGATCAGCAGAGTCGCCCCCACGGCCCACGCGGCCACCACCCACCACCAGCGGGGGGAGAGGAATCGGCCGTCCGGGAACATCAGGAACAGAAGGATGATCGCCAGGCTGCCAGCCGGCCACGAGGAGAGGCTCACGATCTCGGCGTACCGTGCGCCGGGCCAGCCCTCGGCGTACCCGTGCCGCCCGTAGGAGAGGGCAGCGTCGAACGGCGCTTGGGTCATGGCGATGGCGACGAGCAGCCAGCCGATCGGGTGGCGGGGGAAGTTCCAGACGATGACCGCTCCCGCGGCAACCTGGACCAGCGCAGTCACGGCGTAGAGGGCCGGCTGGTCCACGGGCACCACGCCGACGGCGAACGCAACCGCCGCGACCTCTGCCGCGACCGTCACGGCGACGACCGCGGCGACGAGGAAACGTGCGGCCGACTGGGACACGAGTCGATGATCCCACCTCAGCGCAGACGGCGGATACGTCGTCAGCACCCGAGGCGGCTACGTGCCAGCACGGACTCAGGTGGCGGGCACCGCCCGATGTGCCACCGCCCCGTCGGCTCCTAGCGTCGTGATCCCACCCTCAGGAGGTCCACGATGCCAGCCACCCTGCTCACCCGGGCCACCATCGAGCTGACGGGCCTCACCAAGCGTTTCGGCGACGTGCTGGCCGTCGACGACCTCAGCGCGGTGGCGCAGCCGGGCCAGGTGACGGCCCTGCTCGGACCCAACGGGGCCGGCAAGACCACCACCCTGCGCATGCTGCTCGGGCTCGTGGCACCGAGCGGCGGGACCGCGACGTTCGGCGGCAGGCGCTACAGCGAGCTGCCAGACCCCGTCCGCCAGGTCGGCGCGGTCCTCGAGGCGTCCGGCTACCACCCCGGACGGACTGCCCTGGACCATCTGCGCATCCTCGCGACTGCGTCTCGCCTGCCCGAGGACGCGCCGATGCGGGTGCTGGACGAGACGGGTTTGGCCGAGGCCGCGCGGCGGCGGGTCGGGGGCTTCTCCCTCGGCATGCGCCAACGGTTGGGGATCGCCGCGGCGATGCTGGGCGACCCCGCCGTGCTCGTCCTGGACGAGCCGACGAACGGGCTCGACCCCCCGGGCGTGCGGTGGCTGCGTGGGTACATCCGCGGGCTTGCCGACGACGGTCGCACCGTGCTCCTGTCCAGCCATGCCCTTAGTGAGGTCGAGCTGATCGCCGACCACGTGCTCGTCATGGCGTCCGGGCGGTTGCTCCGGTCCTCGAGCCTGGCCGCACTGCGCGCAGAGGCGGGCGTCGGCTCGTTGGTGCGGACGCCGGACCTGGATCTGTTCGGCGCCGTCCTCGACGGGGCCGGTCATATCCATCGCCGTTCCGACGGTGGACTCGTCGTGGAGGCGACGCCCGAGCAGGTCGGTGAGCTCGCGGCGCTGCATGGGATCGTCCTGCACGGCCTGGAGGGGACGGCGGACCTGGAGAAGGCCTTCTTCCGCCTCACCCAGGCGCCCCAGCCCCCCACGGAGCGTCCGCTGTCGGCCGAGGGGGTGCTCTCGTGAAGGCGCTGCTGGGCGCGGAGCTGCTCAAGCTGCGCAGCACGCGGGCGACGTCGCTGCTGGTGCTCGCAACGCTCGGACTGGTTGTGCTCACCGTCGCAACGACCGTGCCGGGGGTGATGGAGGAGAACGCCTGGATCTCCCTCGACGACCCTCAACTCCTGGCCTACGTCACAGGCAACGGTTTCGGTGCTCCCCTGGTGTTGATGACGCTGCTCGGCGTGCTCGCCGTCACCCAGGAGTTCCGCTACGGGACGATCACCTCGACGTACCTCGGCGAGCCGCGACGCACGCACGTCATCCTCGCCAAGGGGCTGTCTCTGGTGCTCGCCAGCGTCGTCGTCAGCATCTTGACTCTCGTCGTCTCACTGATCTCCGGCATCGCGCTGATCCGGTCTCAGGACGGCAACGTGACCCTCACGGCGCAGTTCTGGCAGACGGTCGCGGCCAGCGTGGTCGTCATGGCGGCGTACGGCGTCATCGGCGTCGCCGTCGGCGCCCTGATCCCTCACCAGATCGCCGCCGTGGTCGGCGTGCTGATCTGGATGCTCGCCATCGAGCAGATGGTCATCCCCCTCGCCCCGGAGGTGGGACGCTGGATGCCGTTTGCCGGGGCGAGCTCGCTGATGCAGCTCGGTCAGGCGTACGGCGACCAGCTGCTGCCGGTCGCCAGCGGTGGGCTCGTCCTGCTCGGCTACACCGCCGCGTTCGTCATCCTCGCGCTGCGCATCACACCGAGGCGGGATGTCCTGTGACCGTCACGACGGGGTCAGGCGACGCAACCACCGACGAGACTGGTGACCTGAGCAGAGGCGTAGCGCTGGTCCTCCTCGGCGGACTGTGCGGCCTGGCGTGGGCCGCGGGCCTGCGCGGGTTCATGGCGCAGATCGTCCACGAAGACTCGAGCGTCGACTGGTCCGGCACCTTCGGCTACATCCTGCTCCCCGGACTGGTGATCGGGTTGCTCCTGGGCTGGGCCGAGCATCTGCGCAGCACCGGTGGTCGGCGTGGCTGGCGTTGGCTCGCCCTCTCACCCCTGCTGTTCGCGGCGATCCTGGTCAGCGACGGCCCGATGGGGGTGCTCGGGGTCTTCGAGGACGGCGTCGGCGGGGGCGCGATCGGCGTACCCCTGGAAGCCATGGCCGGTGGGTATGCGATCTCGGGCCGAGGTCCCCGCTGGGGCAGACTGGCCTGCGGCCTCCTGGCCCTGACGGCCATTCCGATCTGGGCGCTGACCGTCGAGTCCTTCGCCGGAGCGGACCTGGCAGTCACGACGCCCCGAGGGCTGTGGGTGGCGCTCTACTACTACTCGTTCCTCGCGTTGTTCACGGTGGCAGCCGCGATCCCGCACCGGTCCGTCGTCGACCGTTGATCCGAGCGAGCCGTCCCCGTGCACTCCGGGGAGTCTCTGCTCCTCACGGCGCCATGTGCCCTTCGGGGTCCAGTCGCGACAGCAACGCTGCCATGAGTTCGTCCAGCTGACCTATCTGCGTGGGGCTCAGCACGTCGACGACGTGGTTCCGCACGTTCACGACATGCCCGGGGGCTGCCGCCTCCACAGCCGCCCAACCGGCCTCGGTGAGCTCGGCGTTCGTCGCCCGGCCATCCTCGGGGCACGGAAGGCGACGCACCAGGTCCCGATCCTCGAGGCGACGCACGACGTGCGACAGGCGCGGGAGCGTGGAGTTGGTGCGCTGCGCCAGGGAAGTCATCCGCAACATCCGCCCCGAGGCCTCGGAGAGCATCGCCAGCACGAAGTACTCGAAGTGGGTCAGGCCACTGTCACGACGCAGCTGCGCATCGAGCACACCAGGGAGCAGCTCCACCACCGCAACCAGCTTGATCCACGCCTGTCGCTGCTCATCGTCCAACCAGGGGGTGTCCATGATCACCAGCCTACCTTTTAGTTGACGAAACAACTAAATCTGTGCGACAGTTAGTTGAAGCAACAACTAACCCCTAGGTCGAGGAGCACTTCATGACACACGTATCCATCATCGGCACCGGCAACATGGGCCAGGCCATCGCAGCGGTCGCAGGCCGTGGCGGCCACACCGTCCAGCTGCTCGGCCCCGAAGACGTCGCCACCGTCGTGACCGGTGACATCGTCGTGCTCGCGATCCCCTACGGCGCGGTCAGCTCGGTCATCGCCGAGCGCGGCGACAGCCTCGTCGGCAAGATCGTCGTCGACATCACCAACCCGGTGAACTTCGAGACCTTCGACTCCCTCAGCGTGCCCGCAGACGGCTCCGCCACCCGGGAGATCGCCGAGGCGCTGCCCCGGTCGAGGGTTCTGAAGGCCCTGAACACCACGTTCGCGGCCACCCTGGCCGCCGGCACCGTGGGCGCCCTGACGACCACTGTGCTGATCGCGGGCGACGACGCTGACGCGAAGTCGACCCTCGCTGACGTCCTCGCCTCCGGTGGCCTGAAGGCCATCGACGCCGGCCCCCTGCAACGCGCCCGTGAGCTCGAGAGCCTCGGCTTCCTGCAGATCACCCTCGCTGCCAACGAGAAGATCGCCTGGACCGGCGGCTTCGGCATCGTCGCCTGACCACCTCCACCGCCCACACGAACAGAGACCGAGCCCTTCGATGACCGTGAACGCCGTTCGCCTCAACCACGCCGTGCTGTACGTGGCTGACCTGGAGCGCAGCATCGCCTTCTACCAGGAGGCCTTCGACATGAGGGTGATGGCCCGCGAACCGCGTGCCAACGCGGCCTTCCTGCGCCTGCCCCGCTCGGGCAACCACCATGACCTCGGCCTGTTCGGCGTCGGTGAGCAGCCACCGCGGCCGCGTGGCAGCCTGGGTCTCTACCACCTGGCCTGGCAGGTCGGCACCATCGAGGAGCTCGAGCAGGCTCGCCTGACCCTCGCGAACCTGGATGCCTACACCGGTGAGTCCAGCCACGGGGCGACCAAGAGCATCTACGCCCACGACCCCGACGGCAACGAGTTCGAGGTGATGTGGATGCTGCCCAAGGCCAGCTGGGGCGACTTCACCAACACGGCCCCGGTCGAGCGTCTGGACCTCCCGGGCGAGGTGCGACGGTGGTCCGGCGTATGCACCGCGGCCGAGCTGGTCCCCGAGGACGCCCGATGAGCACCGGAGCATTCCAAACCCCGATCGTCGCTATGTACGGCGACGACGACCCCTCGGCGCCGCTCGTGGTGCTGCTGCACGGACGTGGCTCCAACGAGCAGGACATCCTCGGCCTGGCCGCACACCTCCCGCTAGGACCGACGTACGCCGCCGTCCGGGCGCCGATCACCGAGGGCGGCGGGTTCGCGTGGTTCGCCAACCGAGGAATCGGTCGTCCGATCGCTGGGTCGCTGCGAGCCACGATGGACTGGTTCCGAGGCTGGCTCGACGGCGCAGCCGCCCCCGGTCGCCCCGTGCTGCTCGTCGGCTTTAGCGGCGGCGCCGCGTTCGCCGGTGGTCTGGTGCTCGACGACCCGGCACGCTTCGCGGCGCCGCCATCCTCTCCGGCACCCTGCCGTTCGACGCCGGCGTGCCGACCGAGCGTGGCCAGCTCGCGAACCTGCCGGTGTTCGTGGCCCAGGGCGACGGCGACCACGTCATCCCCCGCGAGCTGCTCGACCGCACCTGGGACTACCTGCTGGGCGCCTCGGGAGCGCCCACGGTGGCTCAGCGGCAGCCCGGCGGGCACCAGCTCACCGCCGACACCGTCCATGAGCTCGGCGAGTGGATCGCCCACCGGCTCGCTTACGTGGACCGCCACGGCGCCGCCCGCGCGGGGGCAGCGCCGAAGGCTCACTGGCGCAGCCTCGAAGGCGGGGAGCTACCCGTACGTCGTGGCCCCCTCCCGCAGGTCAGCTGGACCATCCCGCAACAGCAGGAGACCCAGCAGTCGCCGGCGGACCTCCAGGAACGGCTGTTCGACGAAATCCGACGGCTGCCCGTGGTGGAGGCCGGGGCCTCGCACATCTCAGTGCCCGGAGCACGCGGCTTCACGCTGCGCGAGGGCTCCGCAGACCCCCAGGCGTTCCTCGTTCCGCAGGCCGCCGAGTTCGCCCACCTGCACCCGGCGTACGACGGATCGCTCCACCTGGTGCTGCCAGCGTCGCTGGCCGCCGACGTTTCGGCCAAGGGCTGGGGACGTCCCCACATGTGGGCCGGCACCCGTCTCTCCCCCGGTTTCACCCTCGTCTACGGGCCCAGGGACGAGGCCGACCTGGCCGTCGTCAGCGGCATCGTGGCGACCAGCCACGCCTACGCGTCAGGCACCAGCGCACAACCCTGACCTCTTCGCGCGACCTCTTGATTCTCCTGCGCCCCTCCCACGATGCCGCGTTGGCGGGAGTTTCGAATGGGGTCGTCGCGCCGGTAGCCGCCACACTCGGGCCTACGTCCGGCCTGCGACTTCCTGTTGCCTGACCTTCCGGGCACGTCACTCTCCGTCAGGACTGATCCCGCTTCATTCTCCGGCAACTGACGCAGCAGCTGTGACGTACAGGCTCTTCAGCGACTGGTTCCAAGCGGGCAGATCCACAGCGAGCGTCTGCCAGGTGAGCGACCTTGCCTCGCTCAACGATCTCGTCCACCCGCTCGAGCCAGCCCTTGATGTGAATCAGTTCCTTCGCGGCTCTGCGCTTCATCACAGCAGCACCGCCTCGCGCCGGATGTCGTCATCCAGCGTCGGCGTAAGCCCGCCAGAAGAAACCAGGTCGATCTCGCGACGATACGCGTCTCCGTCCTCCGGAGCTGCTACAGGTCAAGGACGAGTCGCCGGCACTTGGCCCGCGAGACGCACACCATCATCGTGTCCCCGACGGCCCGCTCCTCGGCCGTGAGCAGGTCGTCGCGGTGGTCGACCACTCCTTCGAGCACGGCCGTCTCGCAGGTGCCACAGAAGCCCATCTCACAGGACGAGGGGTGTTCGATGCCCGCTCCCCTGATGGCATCCAGGATGCTTTGGTCGGCCGACACGGGCAGGAGGACGGCGCTCCGCGCCAGCTCGACCTCGAACCCGTCCCCCCCGTCAAGATCCGAGCCTGCGCCCGGAGTGGCGGGGGCGAAGCGCTCGAGGTGCAGGTCGCCGGAGCGCCCGGCGTCGGCCATCTCGGCGCTCAGAGCGTCCATCAGCCCGGACGGTCCACAGCAGAACACGGCAGCACCCTCCGAGTCCTTGACGATCGCAGCCAGGTCCGGCCGACCGTCCACGTCGGCGGCCAGGAACCGGATCCGGTCGGCTCCCAACGACACCAGCTCGCCGGTGAAAGCGAAGTGCTGCGGCGTCCGGGCGCCGTAGACGAGCTCCCAGGGCTTGCCGCGGCGTTCACACTCGCGGACCATCGCCAGGATCGGAGTGATCCCGATCCCGCCCGCCACGAACACGTAGCGCTCAGCGTCGACCAGCGCGAAGTCCTCCCGGGGTAGCCCAACGGCCACCGAGACGCCGGGTCGCAGCTCGCGGTGCACCTCCACCGACCCTCCGCGCCCCTCGAGGAGCTCGAGGACCGCGACTCGGTAGCGCGAGGTGTCTGCTGGGTCACCGCAGAGCGAGTACTGCCGGACCTTCCCCGACGGTAGGTGGACGTCGATGTGCGCCCCTGGCGCCCACGGGGGCAGCGGGCGCCCCGACGGGCAGGCCAGCTCGTAGGACGTCACGCCCTCGGCCTGCCACCGGGCAGCCATGACTCGCAGGAGGACGGGCGCCTCAGGCTGACGCGGGGACACGGCGCATCAGCTCCTGGAACGAGCGACGATAGTTGAGGGTGAAGATGTCGGCTGGCACCGAGAACTCCTCGAAATCGGCATCCCACGGGATCTCGCGGGGCTCCAGGTTCTCCACGATCGGGATGTCCTCGAGGTAGACCATCTCCTCGAGCTTGAGGTTCTCCTCCAGGCTGGTGCCCCGGAAGTCGACAGCGTTCGCGACAGCCCAGAAGATCTTCACGGACTCGTAGGAGACGGGACTCGGGAAGCCAGCGACCACTCGCTTGCCGAGCTGCTCGTAGTCGTAGGTGATCGAGGCGAGTCCGGGTGCGATGCAGTGGTACTTCATCATGCAGTTGCCGTCGCCCGCCCATTCCCCGCTGCCCGCGTCGAGCGGCCGGAACATCCACACGTCGAGGCCGTCCCGCTTCACGTCCAGCGGCTCGACGACCTCGGGGGTCGGACCCATCGAGACCTTGTGCACGAACGGGAAGTGCGCGACGTCGCGGAAATTCTCCACGCTGACGCCCACGCCGACGGTGGAGTCGATCGGGTCGGCCGCCAACCACTCGAACACGTCCTCGCGCCACTCCTCCGGGTCATACATCTCCGTGAGCGGCGACTCGAGGGCGGTCCAGACGTGACCGAAGCGTTCGACCACCGGGTACGACGCGATCCTGGCCTTCGGGGGAATCTTGGCCTGGTCCTCCAGTGAGGGCACCCGCACACAGCCGCCGTCAGTGCTGGAGAACTCCCAGCCGTGGTACGGGCACCCGATCGAGCCGGAGTGCACCTCACCGATCGAGAGGTCGCCGCCACGATGCGGGCAGCGACGCGACTGGACGACGGCCTGACCCCGCCCGTCCCGATAGACGACGAGCTTGGTGCCGAGCAGGGTCGCCGGGACCGGCCTGATCAGGTCGACTGAGCGAGCGACGGGAAACCACGAGTGCCTCATCGCCTGTTCGGCAAGCGCACGCTTGGGGAGGGTGTTTTCGGGGGTCGTGTTCATGGCACAGGTCCTTTCAGATGCCGACGATGAGAGCGCCGCCGTTGGCGGGGATGGTCTGACCGGTGATGAAGGAGGAGTCGTCGGAGGCGAGGAACGCGACGATGGAGGCGATCTCGCCGGCTCGGCCGAGGCGCCCGAGCGGGACCGCCGCCACCTCCTCGTCGTACACGTCGTCGGGCACCATCCTGGTGTGGACGGCGCCGGGCGTGATCGCGTTGACCAGCACCCCGTCGCTGACGAGCTCCTGAGCCAGTGCCTTCATGAGGCCGAGCTGTGCGGCCTTCGAGACCATGTAGCCATAGGAGTGCCCGTCTGGCGCCTGTCCCCACTGCGAGGAGATGAAGATGATCCGGCCGTGCTCGCTGTTGCGCAGGTGTGGAGCAGCTGCTCGACTGAGGGCGTACGGCGCTGTCACGTTCACTGCGAGATAGCGGTCCAGGTCGCCCGGCTCGGTCTCGGCCAGGAGGCGCCAGTCGTGCATGAGACCTGCGTTGTGCACCACGATGTCCAGCTGTCCGTAAGCCTTCAGCGCTGTTCCCACAAGCGTCTCAGCGGCCTCTGGGGCGGTGATGTCGCCAGCCACGTGAACCACCTCCGCACCCTCGGCGCGCAGCTTGGCCGCGACCTCGGCGACCTCGTCGTCGAGATCGACCAGCACCAACCTGGCGCCCCTGTCGGCCAGCACCTGGGCGTGGGCTGCTCCCATGCCGCGGGCGGCCCCGGTGATCAGGGCGACCCGCTCGTCGAGGCGGGTCATGCCCGGTGCGGTTCGGTGATGTAGACCATGTTGCCGTCGGGGTCGAAGAACGGCCGGTAGCGGTACCACGCACCGCTCGGGTGCTTCCACTCGATGCGCTCGTCGACCCACTCGACCTGGCCGTCGAGCTCTGACTCGGTGGCGTCGAGGTCGTCGACCTCGAAGGCCATCGAGTCGTAGCCGGGCGCATTCTCGAGGTTCACCGCGGTCCGCTTGGGCGCGTGCTCACCGACCTCGGACTTGAAGAGGTAGAGGGTCAGGTTGCCCAGATCGATGGCCGCCCACTCCTCCTCCTTCTCGTAGGGGAGGTGGAAGGGCAGCCCGAGCACACCGTGGTAGAAGTCGACGAGCCTGTCGACGTCGCGGGTGAGGATGTCCATGTTGTCGATGCGCTTCAGGGCGGGCATCGCGTTCTCCTTGCGTTGGTCGGACGAGATGAGGATCGGGTGGGTGCAGGCGCCCCCGGCGACGACGTCGAGGACCCCCGCTGCGACGTCGACGACGACCGTCGCGAGGGTGCGGTACTGCGACGCCGGCGGCTGGGTCAGGTCGGGGTGGCAGCACAGGCCACCGCCCCCGAGCACATGGCTGTCCATCGCGGTCAGCACGTCGTACGCCGCGAGCCTGGCGCGGCCGCCGAGACGGCGCCTCAACAGGTCGAGGCGCAGGAGGCTGTCGGGGCCGGTCACGGGTTCGGTGTCGCCTTCAGCGGCGGGAGAGGTCAGGAAGTGGTTGGTGTGCGTGAGCAGACCATCGGCATCGGGAAGGGCGTATCCGATCCGGGCCGGGTTGAGCTCGACGCTGACTGCAGCCGACTCCCCCGGCGTGGCCGCGACGAGGGTCAGCGACGATGAGGCTGAGACCGGAGCAGTGGTCAGCAGGAGCAGCGCCTGGTTGAGATCGGTGCAGGTGTCGAGCAGGTGCCGGGACAGGACGTGGACGGGGGCACCGATCCGCTGCCCGTCCGCAGTCCGCCCGTCGGCAGTGTGGTGCAGGATGTTGAACAGCACCGCCAGTCCCGCGTCGTTGAGGCCGATCTTGCCGACGATGCCGTACTCCGTCAGGGTCCGCGTCACCCTGCCGTCGCCGTGCGGGATCTCCCAGACGAACCACAGGTCGGCGAGCGACTCGTACCAATCCCAGGCCTGGACGGCGAGCGGGTGGCCCGGCTCGCCGAGGTGCACGACGGTGGAGCACTCGCCCCGCGGGGTCGCCTGGGGACGCTTCAGCAGAGCGAGGATCTCGGTGCGGGCATTGATCGCCGCGACCTCGGCCACGCTGAGGCCGGCGCCGTCTGCGATGCCCTCGACCTCGGCGGATAGGTCGGCTGACACCAACGCGATCTGCTCCAGCGCGAGCACTCCGAGGGCCTCGAGGTCGATGTCCTCGCCGGCGGCCTCGGTGAACAGTCGACGGTAGGCGTCGACGCAGGCGCGGACCTCCTTCCGGTGGGCTCGACCGAGCTCCTCGCCCCGGCGCAGCGGTGCGATCTCGGTGGAGGTGAAGGTGCGTGTGGTCATGGGACGGGCACCAGACCCAGGGTCGGTCGGACATGGGCGGCGACCTCGTCGAGGCGAGCGAACCACACGTCGTCGCGGTGCACGAGCTGTTCGAGCAGCTTCGCGAACTCGGCCAGCCGGTAGGGGCGGCCGATCACCTCGGGATGCATCGTGTACGTCGTGTGCCGTTGCTCGGCCAGGGCCGACTCGAACTCGGCCGCCCAGCAGCTGCGAAGCTCTGCCGCGTCGGCCACGTTGCCGCCGCCGTCGATGTTCCAGCCGAAGCGCGGCCAGTCGTCCAGGGACCAGTGCACCGGGAGCTCCAGCATCCGGCGTCCACCCCAGTGCTCGACGTAGGGTCGGTCATCGCCCATGCAGCTGGAGTCGTAGCCGAAACCCCGGTCGACCAGCAGGTCGAACGTCTCGGGGGTGAGCTCCCACGAGGTGGACCGATAGCCAGTGATCTCGGGGACCCCTGCCCTGGTGAGCGCTTCCAGGCCACGGTCGATCTCTGCCACCTGGTCGGCCTTCGACACTTTGTCGCTACGCAGGTGCAGGTAGCCGTGGTGGGCCACCTCGTGCCCCTTCTCGAGCAGGGTCGGGACCAGGTCCGGGTGCTGCTCAGCGGTGTAGCCGGGCACGAAGAACGTGCACGGTACGCCGTACTTCTCCAGGAGGGCGAGGATGCGTGGGGTGCCGCGGGTGACGCCGTAGCGGCCTTCGGACAGGATCGTCAGGCGTCGTGCGTACTCCTCGCCCTCGCCGAGCCAGCCTGCTTCGGCGTCGACGTCGAAGGTGAAGGACACCGCAACCTTCTTCGCCGCCGGCCAATCCCACTGTTGCGCGGGCTCTGTCGAGATCATGTGCGGTCCACCATCTCGGCTTCGACGGCAGCAGCGGGCTCACGCCAGACGAACGCCTGGCCGTCCTGGATGACCCGGCGGTAGGCGTACAGCACCACCGAGAGCGAGAGCACGAAGATCCCGATGACCAGTTCCTTGGTGCCGCCGTAGCCGGTGATGTTGGCGCTCAGTGCACCCACAACGAGCAGGACGGTGTCGAAGACCGCGAGAGCGCCGGCGATGTAGATCCACTGGCGGCCGAGCTTGATCGGCCGCTCGGCGTCAGGCTCGTCGCGTCGCAGGTTGAGGAACCCCGTCAGCGACAGGATGTGGCACAGGATGTAGCCCATGATGCCGGCCACGATCACGGCCAGGGCCTCGCCGACGAAGAGGATCAGGAACACGTTGACGACGAGGTCCAGCGACATCGCCCGGCCGGGCATCTTGAACCGGTTGAGCTCACCGAGCTGCTTGATCGTCAGTCCTCCGAGGGCGCTCCCGTGCAACACCCGGCCGCCGTCTGCGGTGGTCATGACCATCAGCAGCATCAGTCCGGCGATCAGGCAGATCGTCATCACGATGTCGCCGCCGGGAAAAAGGCTCTCGAACGCCGAGAGGTAGAACGACACCGGGTTGGCGGCGACGTCAGCCTGGTCGACCATCCCACCGACGCCGAACGGCACCAGGATGTAGACGGCAATCACGAAGATGCCGGCGAGGCGCAGGGCGATCCGTGAGTCGCGGACCGTGTCGCGGAACTCCGGGACGAACGAGGCAACCGCTTCGATGCCGTAGACCGACCAGGCGAGCACGAACATCCAGGCGATCGCCGTACGCCACCCAGGGAAGCCGCTGGCGGCGATGTCCCAGTGCATGTTGCTCAGCGACCAGTCGCCAGAGATCACGGGGGCCAGCGTGAAGACGACGATCGGGATCAACACCAGGACGCCGGTGACGTACATGATCCACATCGCCGGGCGCATGCCCAGCACATTGAGCGCCCAGCCGAGCACCAGAACGCCGAGAGCAACGAGATGCGGGAAGCCGACGGTGGCCAAGCCGGTCGAGAAGGTCCACGTCTGGTCAGGGAACCACTCGGCCTGCACGAGAGTCCCGATCTGCAGACCGTAGATGGCCAGTGAGCTCGACCACGCGAACCAATAGCCGTACGTCGCGACCGGGCCGACCAGGGTCGAGCGAGTCCGCCAGCCCTGGTGGGCGTACATCGAGATTCCGCCGACCTTGTCGTGGAACATCCCCGCCATCTCGGAGTAGATGTAGTTCTGCAGGCACGCGATGATCGCGACCGCACCGAGAAGGACCAGGGCAGTCCAGGCGCCGATGTAGCCGATGGCGTAGCCCATCCCGACGAACAGGGCTGCTGGGATGGAGAGGCTGATGGTGAAGCCGTCCCACCATCGCAGGGTCTTCTCATACGTGTGGTCGGCAGCGTGCTCGCTGGCGAGGGAGTCGTGAAGGCTCACGTCGGGGTTCTCCTTGTGACGAAGGCGAGGACCGCACCCGAGGCAGCGACGATGCTGCGCATTGCGGGGATATTGCATGCTTTTGTTGCGCATTTGCGCGATGGGATGACGCTAGCAGCGCGCAAAGGGCGAGGCAAGAGCATTCTGCGCTTTTCTTTGTCGAAGCGGTCATCAACTGCGTATAGCGTCACTGAAACTGGGCCCGGCAACGCAATGCAGCAGTCTCGAGGCGATAGGGTGAGGTCATGTCCGACTACGTGCTCGACGACCTGGACCGCTCCATCCTGCGCGAACTCGAGGAGGACGGGCGCCGGGCGCTGCGCGAGATCGCTCGTTCGGTGGGGTCCTCGGAGGCCACCATCAGGGCACGCGTGAAGCGCCTCCAGGACCTGAAGATCCTGCGCATCGTGGCGTTCGCGGACCCCGAGCGGCTCGGGGACACCCAACTCGGCCTGGTCTTCCTCAACGTCGACCCGTCGCTTCACCAGCAGGTCGTCGCGGCGCTCATCGAGTTCCCCGAGGTCACCTACGTCTCGACGGTGATGGGTCGCGCCGACCTTTGCGTCGAGGTGCTGACCAAGGACAACGCCGAGCTCTGGTCCTTCCTCCAACACAAGGTCAGCACGATCCCCGGGGTACGCCAGACCGAGACCATGTCGATCATGAAGGTGCACAAGCTGCGCTACACCTCACCCGCGATCTGAGGGAAGCCAGAACTCCCGTCAGCATGAGTCCGAAGCTGGACGGGTGAGTCCAGGAGCAGCCACAGCATGTGCCCCGGTTGGCCTCGAGGGCGCCAACCCAGAGGTCACGCTGTGTCCGTCCACCGACGCCAACAATCGTCTATTCGAGCCGTCAACCCGGTAACCGACCGGTAACCAAACCGCTCCAGACACAACAGAAGCCGCCTCCGGATTGCTCCGAAAACGGCTTCTGACCTGCGGTTTTGCTTTGTAGCGGGGCAGGATTTGAACCTGCGACCTCTGGAATCACACAGGGCGATTCCGGGTGCTACCGAACGTTGCGGGAAACAGCCGAATCGCTTGTGTTGACGCGGTGTCCGCTGTCTCTGACACCTCCGATCGTAGCCGATCCGTAGTGACCTGGGCTGGCTGAATCCGGAGGGTTGATGGAGGGTGATCGAAACTACCCGACGCAGACTGGCCCTGCGGCGAACGGCCGCTGTAGCCCCGCGTCGGCGGTAGTCAACGGCCCACGAACGGGTCTACAGCCCTGCCTCGTGTAGAGCTCGCGCAACCCGGACGCACATTTGAACTCGGTCCTCATGGTCGATGGGCACCCCGTCCGGACCCCCTTGGTCAACGCGGATCCGGTTCTCGTTGACTCCCGAGAACTGCTGGATGGCGCCGATCGCCAGCGCGCTGGTCGCTTCATCGTCGACGGGGAGGACGAGCTCGAGCCCGTCGTCCACGCATCGGATTTCGACGGCGGATCGGTTCATGCTCATGCCGGGGTCGTCGCGATGCCACCACCGCGGCTCGCGCGCGATCGCACCGAGGTTGCCTTCGGTCCAGGCGGCCCTGAGCAGGGCGTCGCTGAAGTACGCGTTGTAGCTGCCGCCATGCAGCATGCGGAGACGGCCATAACTGAACCCACCTCGGCTCTCGTCGTAACCAGTGTTATGGAAGTAGCCCTCGCCCATCGAACTGCGTGCTCCGGGGTAGCGCACGAGGTAGTACCTCCAGTCGAAGTGCTTACGTCCTTCGCGTTCAAGAAGCCATTCCCGACGGATCTCATCAAGTGCAGCGACAGCCTGACCATCACCATTCGTCATTCGCGCGTGGACGTCGTCGAGGAGCGCCATGAGCGGGACACGTGTACGCGCGACCGAAGCCCTGCTTCCCGTCGTGAACAGGTCGCGCCAGGAGTCGTCCTTTGCAAAACTACCGAGTTGCCGCCGTTGACCGTTCCAGCCGACATCGCGCGAGTAGTCACCCTTGGTCAGGAGCGCGGCGCCCAGAGCATCCCGCAGCGGCGGATGTGCGATGTGCGCGAAGGCCGAAGCACGGGTCTCGATCGTCTCGGCGTCAAGCTCGAAGGCGAACAGTCGTCCCCGGATGACCGTCAGGTCCTCCAGCACGTGGAGCGATCCCGCCATGCGCGGGTGCACATCTGTGCGGTCCCACTTGAGTTGCTCGTCGGCGGTCCACTCGCCGTTGAACCCCTGCGCTCCGTCGAGGGTCCCGCGAACGATGAGACGTTCCGTCGTGCCGATGTACTCGGCCATCCGCTTGCGGTCGAGGAACGCAGACTCGGCCAGATTGCGCAGTGACCGGAGACGACGGCTCAACTCAGCCTCAGTCGGCCGCGGCTCAAGACGGGCCAGCAGGACAGCGAACAGCATGAGCGTCTCGGCGAGCGAGAACTCTCGCTCCTGACCGTACTTGGCGATGCAGGCGCCGAACAGGTCCGGCGAGGACGACACGAGCAGCGGGAGTGGCCCATCTCCGACACCCCCCGCGGTGAACAGCCTGCAGAACTCGGCGGCCGGGCGCACGCCTTCCCACGTGTCGAAGGCGTGGGCGAAAAAGACTCGGTTCCTCGCGGAGTGCTGATTGCGAGGGTCCGCGAAGGAAAGCCGGGCGCGCTCCTCGAGAGGCCATTCGCGGGAAGCTTCCTTGTCGCGCCAGCGACGGTTGGGCTGCCCATCACGCCACTCACAGACGTCGATGATGAAAGTCAGGTACCGCATGAACTCGTCATCGATGACAAAGTCGCTGCCGCCAGCCTTCTCGTACTCCCACAGGAGGTCCGCCCACGCGCCGTCCATGCTCACCGTGAGGTGCTCGTACAGGTCGTGGCGATGGCTGTCCCTGAGGCAGGGAGTGCCACGAAGCATCGGTCTCAGCGTCTCTTCGAGATCTGCCTTGAAGGCCTCGAACGGCGTGAGTGGCTTACCGCGCGAGTTCATCTTGATGTAGAGGTCCTCGCCGTAGTCCATGTCTGCGACAGGGAGGAATAGGAACCAGATCGCCCGCGCCCCTCGCTGCACCAGTCGAGCCCACACCGCACCGAAGTCGGTCTGCTCGCGATCGAACCGCTTGTGCATCTCGTCAAGCATCACGAGCATGGACGAGATGGTCGGGTCCTGCAGCCATGGGTAGAGGTACCAGGGCTGGTCCTTGATCCACTCCGACGGAGGGACGGGACCACCCGGATACGGGTGTGCCGCAATGGTCAGGCAAAAGTCGCGCGCGGTGGGGCGTGTCGCATAGGTGAACCGCAGCCACGGCGCGGCCGGGTCGAGTGCCCCGGCGAGCGATGCGACGTACCAGTGGAGAAGGAAGAGAGTTGTGAGTCGCTGCTGACCGTCGAGCGGACGGAGCAGGCCACCCTTGACGTCGCCGTAGACGAAGTCCAGGGCCATCTCCGCATCGGTAGTGGCGGCGCGAACGATCGCGTCAAGGAACCGCTCACGTATCGCCGTGGCCTCGTCGTCGGGCCGGCCCTGCGCGAAGTCGCGCTGGATGATCGGGATCTCGATCGCAGTGATCGCCGGTCGCCCATCTTCGGGGGTATCGAAGAGTCCGACGAACGTCGTCTGGTGGCCCTTCATCCTGCTGCCTCCATGACGGCTGCCGCATCCGGGCGGAAGAAGGGGCTGACGGCCCCAAGCAGTTTCTCGTAGTACGGCTCCTGATCCTGCGGCCCCCAGATGGAGAGCTGCTGGTCCTCGGCGGCTGTGTAGTACTTGAGGAAGACGTTCCGGGTGCAGGGCAGGATGTAGGCGCCGGACTCATCGAGCTCAAGGATCCGTTCGCGCTTGAGGGCAAACACCGCGTTGTTCAGCTTGCTGTTGAAGTCCCTCTGGAGCAGGGCGAGGTTCCCGAGTCCGTGCATGTCCTCTTGGGTGGCGTCCTGGCCCGGCGCCCCGAACAGCTCGAAGACCTTGTCGAGGACGTCCTGGAATCCGATGTCGTCGGTCTTTCCAGCGGGGAGGGTGAGATGCGTGCCGATCTGCGCTCCCACCGCATCAGCCGCTGGCTGAAGTTCCGCACTCCAGGCCGTGGCGCGGATCTTCTTGTCGTGCGCTTCAAGCCAGTCTCGCCGCTGCTTCTCCTTCGTCAGGCCGCGCGCGTTCTGGGCGTGGATGTGCTCGAGGGACCACCCGTCGCGCGCGTACGCGTGGAAGGAGAAGCGACTGCCCGGATCGCAGCTAGCGAGGACTGTCTCGACGTTCATGAGGAGCAGGACGTCGGTGCACTTGGCGTCGTCCTTGCCGTATCGGAGCAGTGAGACGTCGTCGCGCGACAACTTGAGTCGCTCACTGGTCCGGTCGATGAGTCCTTCCCGGAACGCCGAGTGCGTTTGGAACTGCGACGCCTTGATCAGGTCAGGAACGGATTCCCCGATCGCGACGAGATACCCGATCCGGTGGTAGAGCTCGCGATCGTGATACCACCCGGTGAGGAGACCATGCCGTGCCACGACATCTCGCCAGAACGCTGCGGCCCCGCGTTCTTCTACGTCGTCCCGAACCTTCTCAAAGGTCCAGTACCGGGGTCGAACCCGCAGCCCCGCGCTCGGGGTCATGCTCTCGAAAAGGAAGTCGATGTGCGTCGGCCGCTGCTCGGTCGAGCTGGTGAGGAAGGCCCAGAACTGTTCGTCACGGAGGTCGCGCTCAAAACTGTCCCACTGCGCGGCAATCTCTTCCTGGCGGCCCGGTTGCCCGGCCGCGGCGCCGCTGTTGGAGAGCACGAGCGCCTTGATCAGCTCGGAGTCGGTCAGCGGGATGCGGTCACGGTTGAGACGAGTGAAGAGGTCGTTCGGGTTGGTCCCCTTGGGTGCCTCGTACCAGATGACGTAGACCCACTCGGAAAGTGCCGTGTGCATGTCACTCGCGGCCTTCGTGACATTTCCTTGCTCACCGAACCACGCTTCGATCTCGTCATATGCGAGTGCGATGTGGTGGAAGTCAATATTGGAGTTCCGCTTCATCGGGTCGAGGGTCGCGAGAAACCCGCGGCTGTCGTTTCCCTCCTGATCCCGCGTCTCATAGGTAAGCGTGTACTCAACCTTGGCATCCGGAAGCTTCGTGCTGATGTACTTCGCGATCAGGTACAGGGTTGTGAGCCGCTGTTGACCGTCGACTAGCTCCCAGACCCCGTGACCCCGCCCCAGAACGACTACAGGCTGAAGGTAGTAGTCACTCGGTGTCATCCGTTGCGCTTTGGCAGCTGCCGAGTTCGCTTTGATGTCGTCGAGAAGCTGACGGACCTCGTGCCGTCCCCAGCGGTATCCACGCTGGTACGCAGCGACGAAGAATTCGCCAGAAATGAATGGCCGGTCCTCGTTGCCGGGGATGACGAGCCGTGGTTCAAGCGTTGCCTCCACGTCGCCTCCTGATCCTCGTCTACACAGCAGTCGTCACACTAACGGCCCTCTACAGTTCCTCACCCGAGTCCGTGGTCAAAACAGGGCTGACCACAAGAAGTTCGGTCGTCATCTCACTCCGACAGTCAGGCGACCGGCACGCAGGATCTTGACTTCGTCGCCAGACGCCAAGATCACTCCACGGCTGGCGATCGAATGGAGGGCACTGTTGGTCTCGGCGGGCAGTTCGCTGAACCGCTCGCCGACGATCGTCACGACCTCGAACTGGCCCGGCGTGAAGAGTGGCCTGGTGACTACATCTTCGATACGCAGCGGGTAGATCGCGCCGACACCGGGGTGTTTGCGTACGAGTTGGTTCAGCATCGGCGTGCTCGCGTCGACGCCGGCGTAGCGCTCGAGCCGAGTCAGTCCAAGATCGAGAACGCGCCCGGTCCCGCAGCCGATGTCGAGCACGGCCGGCGGGTACTCCCCCGCCAAAGACGCAACCGCATCGCGGAGCGCGGTCGCCATCGCGCCTGACGTCGGGTGGCGCTCGTCGTATGACGAGGCGACGGCGTCGTACAGCGTCTCGATACCGGACTCAGTTGTCGGCGCGTTCTGCACGCCGTACAGGCGTTCGGTCGTGGCCTGATTGATCAAGCCCGTGTCCCGCACATCGGCGTCCATCGTCCACCACTTCAGGCGCCCGTCCGGGCTGGTGAGGTAGATGCTCGTCATGCCGTAGAACTTCGCGGGCCGACCGAACGTGTTGATCACCCGCCCGCCGCGTCCGTAATCTTCGTGCTCGTGAAGCGCCCCAGGTTTGATGCCGCTCCTGTTTGAGTCCAGGAGGATGTGCACCATGCCGAAGAAGATCGATGAAGAGCTGAAGGCCAGAGCTGTGCGACTGGTCAATGACCACCAGGGCGAGTACTCCTCGCTCACGGCTGCGGCGGCGGTCGTGGCCAAGCAGCTCGGGGTCGGCAAGGAGTCCGTGCGCCGCTGGGTGATCCAGTCTCAGGTCGACGGTGGTCAACGTGCCGGGGCGAGTAGCGAGGAACTGGCTGAGATCAAGGCGCTGAAGGCCGAGAACCGTCGGCTGCGCGAGGACGTCGAGATCCTTCGTGGGGCCACAACTTTCTTCGCCGGGGAACTCGACCCCCGCAACCGTTGATCATGGGGTTCATCGACACCATGAGAGCTGAGGGCTTCGCGGTCGAGTCGATCTGTCGGGTGCTGCGCGAGCAGGGCTGTCAGATCGCCGCGCGGACCTACCGGGCTTGGAAGCACGCCGGACGCACGGTGGCGGCCCGGACCATCACCGATGCCCACGTCGTCGACGCGGTGCGTGAGATCGCCTGGATGACCAAGGTCGATGCCGATGGCGTCCTCGTGCGCAGGCTCAGCCCCGAGGGTCTCTACGGGCGTCGGAAGATGACCGCCTATCTGCGCCGCACCACGATGGCTGAGTGCTCTGCGGGCTCAGTCGACCGGGCGATGCGCACCTTGGGTTTGTCTGGAGTCAGACGTGACAAAGGCATCCGGACCACGATCCCGGCCAAGGACGGGACACGGGCCGGCGACCTGCTGGATCGCGACTTCACCGCCGCCGCGCCCAATCGCACCTGGGTCACCGACTTCACCTACGTGCGGACCTGGGCCGGGTTCAGCCATGTCGCGTTCATCGTCGATGTCTATGCCCAACGGATCGTGGCCTGGCACGCCGCGACGACCAAGCAGACCGACCTGGTCATGATCCCGCTGCGGATGGCGCTGTGGCAGCGTGGCCGCGAGGGACATCCCACCGCGGCGGGCGAGCTGATCCACCACTCGGATGCGGGGTCCCAGTACACGAGTCTGCGGTTCACCGAGCACCTCGCCCTCGAGGAGATCCGGCCCTCGATCGGGTCGGTCGGTGATGCCTACGACAACGCGCTGATGGAGTCCATCAACGGCCTCTACAAGGCCGAATGCATCCGCACCACCGTCTTCCACGACGGCCCCTACAAGACCATCGCCGACGTCGAGTACGCGACCGCCGGCTGGGTCGACTGGTACAACAACCGAAGGCTCCACTCGACCCTGGGCAACGTCCCTCCAGTCGAGTACGAGCAAGCCCACTACGCTGCTCTCAACCGAGAGCCGCACCCCGTATAGGAACGGCCGAGAACCTGGGGCGCTTCATCGAGGCTCGGACTGCGGCGCTCGGCGATGTACCAGTGAGGCGCTGTGTAGGCGTAGGTTTTGGCCCAAATCCACTCCTGCTCGGCCGCAGTCTCGACCCACCAGTTCAAGTCATCTTGCGTGATCATCGCTCGTTCGCTCACTTTCTTCACCACTGCCTTCATGGCGTATCAGGAACGATGTCATGGACCACCGACAGAACCGCTCGCCCAGATAGTTGTCGTTCGACGACGATGCCTCAGGGCGCGAGCTGGCCGCTCGTGGGGGTGCATCCGCTGGTCGGATGTAAATGTGCGCGCCGAGACCGCGGCGCCCGTCGTCCAGCTCACCGGAAATGTCGGTAGTCATCTGCATCATCGGAGCATGACCGAGCCGGCGACTGACCCGGACACCCAAAAGACATTCGGGGACGTGGTCCCGCCGCGGAGCCACGAGACCTCCGCGATCGAGAAGCAGGTCCGCGGGTTTCTGCGCGACGCCGGCTATGCGGTGCCCAAGCGAGGCGTCCTGTGCCAGCACCCGGGCGCCGGCAAGACGTTCCCGACACTAACGCCCGACATGATCGGCGAGGAGTGGCGGACCGCAGTCGAGGTGGATCCCTGTTCCCCTGTTCGCATCCACGGCTCAAGCCATCATGGCGAAGGAACGAGCTCCTTCTAGCGCGGCCAGGAGTTCGGATGACACCGCGGCGACTGAGCGTGGCGAGACTTCCGGCAGCGGATCGAGCGCGCGAGCTCATCGTCACGCGCCAATTTTCGCCTGGCGGGTGTGCGGTGCGGTCCGTCTCCCACCGGGACGACCACAGCGCCTGAGCCTGGATCCACCGGCTTGCGGCCGTCCTCGGTTGCCCAGGTTTTGATCTCCCACCACACCCAAGTGGGTAACCCGTGTGGAGTGCCTCGTTGATGACAGGTGAGCGCGGCCGCGTGGGCAAGCGTCGCGAGCCGGAGTGTGACCGAACGACCCCAAACCAGAGTGGCTCTCCGAGATGGCTCCGTCATAGGGCCGACCTCCGCCAGCTCATCGACTATCAGCTACTTCCAGTAGCCACCGTGCTGGGAGCAGACGCCGCCTGTGCTGTTGCACTTGCTGCAAGCGAGCCGGTCGCCGAGAATCGACTGACCGGGCTTGCTCTTGCAACTCGGGCAGACCGTGACAGTCGCTCCACAACTGCGGCACTTCTCAGCCGCCATTTCCCACTCCTCGCGTCGGCACCCAACGGCGCCGGACGCACCTCGCGAACAGCACACTATCGGGGCCGCGGGGTCTGGGCGGGCCATCAGCGACTCGAGCCATGCCGTGGCGGTAGATTGTGTTCCTGCAATCGGTGATCGAAGGGCGGGTGTCAGCAACATGGCATGGCCAACGCGGTTCGTGGCTGTCCCAACAGGGCAGCTAAAGCAGGACGATCAGATTGCGCCGTCGTCCAAGGCCACTCATGAGCAGTTGCGGGCCTACATGGCTCAACTCCCTGTCGTTTACGACAAGCTCGGCGCAGGGGCGGGTGCTGAAGCCTTCCGGCAGATGCGCACGAGTGCCGATCCGCAGACTCGCGCTGTCGGCGACGCCTACCATCACCTCTTCTCTCCAGCCGGCGTCGACCACCGGCTCGAAGCGGAGTACGTCGACGGCAAAGGGCTCGTGGTGACCCGAGGGCGACACCGCGTTGAAGCAGCACGCGAGATCGGGTTGCCGTACGTTCCGGTTCACGTCCGCGCGGCCGATGACCGAACCCTGGACGCCGCAACCCGCAACTTCGAGGGACAACTACAACCGGCCGCCCCCGACGTAGTACACGCACAACGCCAACTCGACGGCGAGCACCGTGATGCTCGGATGGCGACGGTGGTGCGAACCGGAGCGCTGCGTACGGTCGGCGCGCGTCCCAATGACCGCACCTCACAGGTCATTGATGCCACGGGAGCCAGGTCGCCGTCTAGGCCTTCTAGAGACCGGGCCGATCCTAGGCGCGGGGATCGCTAGGCTGCGGGTCATGGACGTTGCTTGGGAGTACGCGGTGCTTCGCGTCTACAAGCACTTCCCCGACCCGAACACGGGGCAAGAGTTGTGGGCACTGCAAACCCGTGGTCGCATCGAGCACGGTGAGATCGCGACCGATGACTTGGAACTGTTCAACGACTTGGGTCGAGCGGGGTGGCGTGTTCGATTTCGAAGCGCAGGGTCAGGCATGCCTGACTCCAAGCTGCTAGACCGATATGTTCGTGAAACCACTACAGGCACCGTCATCGGCACGGATGAATGGCTCTTGGAGCGCAGACTAGAGACGCGGCGACCATTAAATGCGAGGCCCTGATCCCGCCGGGCCCGGCTAAGGGAAAGGGTTGTGCCCCGGTCATCGCCGGAGATCGCTCCTGATCTCGTCCAGAGCGAGACCGAGTGACCTGCTCGCCTGCTCAAAGGACTGGTGCGACGTGGTGCTGAACTGCTTGACCACGAGCAGTTGTAGCAACTGCTTCTCACGGTCCGAGGTCTGCGCCTTGTTGTGGAAGCAGGTGTAGAAGATTGAGCCTTCGCCGTACTCCGCGTACGCCATGATCGGAAGCCCTGCTTGTTGGCTTCCCTCCCCTGAGGTGAGAAGTGCCTCGGCCTTTCCGCCTCGCAACACGGCCCAAGCTCCCATGTCGAACTCGATCTCGATCCGGCTACCCAGGACATCCTTGAGCTCTGGGTCAACGACGTCCGCAGCCACTTGACCACGACTCCCGGAGTGGCCCCCGAAGTCGAAGACGCCGGGAAACGCCTGCGCGATGAGGGTGTCAGCATGGTCAGAGGCATATACGCACCCGCCGCTGTCGACGAACTCGGCAAGCGCGCGCGGGTCTATGTGGTCCGGCGTGCCACAGTTCACGAACAGAAGGGAACAGTCGAACGAGCCCTGGAAAGGCTCGAACTCGACGTCCATCGAGGTGAGGATCTCACCGATGTTGTCATTGCCCGGCCGCGTGACGAACGCCTTCTGCTGACCAAGGCGGGAGAGGTGTGGTCCGGGTGGGTACTCGGTGACCCCCACCGAGTCCATGACTCGGCGCCGCCACCGACTCATGCCACATCGACCTCTAGTTCGGACTGCCGCCTGTGTCGGCGCTCGATGACGAGCTGCGCGAGAACTGCAGCGCCAAACAGACCAGCTCCAAGGAGCGCCAACACGGCCCCTACAACCGGCGATCCGTCCTCGCTCCGCAACGAGGAACTCGCCATCGCGTAGATGGTCACATAGATGGCAGACCAGAGGACACACGACGGCGCGGACCACGCCACAAAGCGGCGGAACGGGAAGGCGTTAATCCCCACCACGAACGGTGTAACTGTTCGTAGGACTGGGATGAACCGCGATGTCAGAATCCAAGGACCACCGCGACGCTCGACCATTCGCGCGACGGGGCCGATCCGCTGCTCGCCGGCTCGCCTTCGCAACCAGCGACGGCGATGTAGTGACGGGCCCGCCCAACGGCCTAGCCAATAGCCAGTGACTTCGCCGACGAACGCTCCAAGCGAAACCAGGACTCCGAGCAGGATTCCCTCCTGCGGGCTTTGGACCGCTGCCGAAGCTACCAGCATGACGGTATCGCCGGGGACGAGCAACCCCGTGATGACGTTCGTCTCCAACAACGCGGCTGTACCAGCCAGTAGCGCCCGCACGGTCGGGTCGACGGTTTGGACCTTGTCGATCAACTCGCCGACAGGGCCTCCGAAGTTCTGGAGCAACTCCCAAACTCCATCCCAGAAGCCGGTCATACCCTCCCCCTTCCCGCTGCGTGCGCCGTCACCATTCATCAGCCCTTGCGAATGAGGCTCTGCGCCATCGACGCAATCGAGTCCGCGAGGTTCTCCGACGTGGCTGTACGGGGAGCGGCCTTTTCGGTTGAGATGGAGGCGAGCTCTTGAGCGCTGCCTTCCCCCAGGCCGCATGTGAGGATTCGGATGTTGTCGTTGATGAGCTCCGCTGCTTTCGACTCAGCGGTGCGTCGGTCTCCGAGGTCACCGTCACCGAAGATGGCTACGACGCGGTCGCCGACATCCAGCGCCATTAGCTGCTGATGCGCGAGCGTCAGGAACGGAACTGCATTGTTGCCGCCAGCCGCAACCGCACGCGAGAGAAGCGAGTGGGCAGCCTTCGGACTAGACTCTGGCGGCGTGTCACCCTCAACGCCGTGGTGCCACAGGATCACCCCAACCTGATATCCCGCGCCGACTGCCTCGTCAATGAATCGCTGGCACCCCTTGACGGCCTTGCTGATGCGGTCGCCTTGCATGGACCCACTGACATCCAAGGCCAGCACCACAGCGCCTCCGAACCGTGAGCGCAGACGCTGAAAGGTCGGTCCGACCGGGTGTTCAGTAACCCCATCGGAACTGAATGACTTTCGAGTCCATCCTGCTGCCATCGCGCCGCCTCCTAGCGATCCAAGGTGAGGCCGCCGACGACCTCCTGCTGTTCAGCGACCTCCGCGTCATCCAGAACGCCGTGGATGAACGCCTCCACTTCGAGCTTGGTCCTTGCCTTTCCCTCAGCGGACTCCACGGTGATGCGCCCGCCGAGGTCGATAGAGACGAACAAGGTCACGGGACTACCTGCCGGGCGAGGAGGGATGCCAACGATCTCCCCCTCCAGGATGATCCGGTTGTCGGCGGGCTCCTTGGACGTCAACGAGCCGCCTTGCTCATAGAGCTGAATACGTGCCCTCTCCTGCTCGTTCACGATCGTTGCGACAACGTGCTCTTTGCGGACGATCGGCAAGGGAGTGTTTGCGGGCACGAAGTGATGTACGTACGGCTCTTCTCGCCAAGGCTCTTGGCTCGAGTGGATGAGGATGCCAATCGAGCGCGGCAGAACTGGGGTGATGCGCGCGACCGGGCCGGGAAGCCCGGGCCGAGAGTCGGCGACAACCCTGCTCTGGGTTACAAGCTGCTCCGCCAGTATCGCCGCACCACGAGCGACGGCCTTATCCGGATCGGTCAGCCGGATGGGGAGACGCAGGCGTCCGCCGAGCGACTCCCGGATCATCGGCATCCGGGTCGACCCGCCAACGAGGAGAACCTGCCCAACGGTGGGCGCACCCAACGCGGTAGCCGACTCCATGACTCGCGCCACTGTGTCGAGGCATCGGACCATCAGGTCCCGTGACGCTTCCTCAAACGACGACCGGTCGAGCCGTAGTTCGACCGACTGCCCTTGGAACCGAATGCGCTCGGTGACGCTATCGCGTCCCGTGAGTTGGCGCTTGATGCGCTCGGACGCCGCCTCAACGGTGCCCATCACGTCCTCGTCATACCGAAGATCGTCAGCATTGGGCAACTTGTCCACCTCCACCCAGAGGAGGTCTTGGATTCTGCTATCCCAATCCATTCCACCAAGTCTGGTCTCACCATCCACCGCCCAGACGCGGGGTGTGCCTCGGTGCATCCCAACAACGGCAACGTCGAACGTGCCTCCGCCAAGGTCGAATACGAGAGAGGTGATGTCGGGTTCGTCGGCCAAGCCGTACGCGTAGGCGGCTGCAACTGGCTCGGCGAGAAGTTCAAGGCACTTCAGGCCACCGATCTCTGCCGCGGCGTGGGTAGCCTCCTTCTCGGCAACTCCGAAGTAGGCCGGGACGGTGATGACGGCTGCCAGATTGCTGAAGGGGACAGCGAGGGCTTCGGACGCGTCAGTGGCAAGGTGTCGCAGGATAATTCCCGAGATGCCTTCGGGTGTGTAGCGCCGACCGTGGAACTCCAGCGGAAACTCGCTCCCCATCTGGCGCTTGATCCCAGTCACTACGTTCTCAGGGTCGCGCGAGAGCATGCGCTTGGCTTCCTCGCCAACCAGTGCGCGGTCGCCGACGGTGAAATGCACGACCGAGGGTGTCAGTTCTCCGCCATCCGATGATTCAACGACAGTCTCGTTGCCGTCGTGATCGCGATGAATAACGCATGAATAGGTTGTCCCAAGGTCAATGCCGACGCCTCTCATTTCTGTCATCTGCATCTCGGCAATCCGTCAGTGACAGTTAACACGTACGCATCGGAAACGAATCCAAGCCCAGGGACGTGGTCCCACCGGGAAGTTGGCGCATTGTCGACACCTCTGTACTGACGGAGTTTGGTCTGGTAAGGCCCCGGATCCACTACGGCTCCCTTGACCATGCAATCACTCTCGACCCGACTGCCATCATCCAAGACCTTCACCACCTTCGCATTCACTCGAGGGGCGGAACGGACGTTGACATTTCCTATGACTTGAATTGTTGTTGTGGAACGCGACTGGGCATTGCGCCCGGGAGAGTTCTCTGGTTGCGAGTTGTCTACGCCTCCATCGTCATCGACGGCCCACGGCCAAGGGATCGCGTTGGACACTCGCTCCTGCAAGTCGAGCACGTTGTCCCTGGCGGGTTCGAATGCCCGGACAGCGTGGTTGTCGGTGACCGCCCAGGCAAGCAGGGCTACCGCCGCTGCCGCAACGATGATGAAGTGCAGGAGGGTCCAGGCTGTGCGGAAGGTCCAGTAGATCACTGGAATGTTGTTTTTCATGCTGATCCCTTCCCGGCGGGCACCGGCGCCAGACGCGGAATCACGCTCAGTCGCGGGTCGGTCGTCTTTAGTGCCCAATCGAGGACTCGAACGGGGTGAAGGGGGGAATGTCCGTCTCGCGTGCCATAGGAGTCAACAGCGAAGTACTCGACTCGCTTGAAGTCCTGGTCGACTCGACGAATGAAGCCATCGGCTCCATTGCTGCGTAGCCACGACTTGATCGTCGCGCTCTCGGATGGGTCGAGCGAAGCGAGGCCCGGGAGCGTCTGGAGTACGTCTAGCTTCGTCAGGACAATCGCCAGACTCTTGGAGCCAAGGCGCACATCCTCAGCGCGCAGCCGATCCACGACACTCGCGTATGAGTCCTCCGGGTCGCCCTGTGCGATTGGCACGACACCTCCCATGTTCGCTACTCGCATCTGCTCAGTCACCTTGGGAAGAGCGAGCGGATCGAGGATGAACAGCAGGACGTCGGCCGTGTCGATGTAGCCGAGGCCCTGCGAGCGCTCCCAGTCGACGAAGTTCTCACCGGCGGCGTCCATCAACTGAACTTCAAGCTCCCGGCCTTGCAGAGAAAGGACGAGAGGAACGCCTTCCGGCCGGTCTTCCCAAGCAGTCTTTGCGACTCGCTGCCCGGATGCGATTGCAGCGGACGCGGCCTTGAGGAAGGTCTCGGCGACCGGCGAGATTGGAGTGAGCGAACCGGACAGGGACTCGACACGCCGTTGGAGCTCTACGACCGCGCTCGAGAGGAACTGGGTCTTGCCTGCACCAACGGCGCCAATGACGGGCACAGGGAGGACACGCCTCGTGCCGCTGCCCTTCGGCACGTCCTCAAGGCAGAAGGGGCACACGGTGACGAGGTGTTTGGCCGCACCGCCGACCGTCGCGGGGATTGTAGTGCCACATCCACAACGTCGGTGAACAATTCCAAGTGGTCCGGGACGGACGTCGTGGTGGATCGTCGAGCACGACGTGTTGGAGCATCGGTAACTAGGCGCCGTCGTGTCTCGGTAGCACTTGGCGCACCGTAGCGTCGCCTTGCGTCGACGTCGGATCAGGCGGTCGTACCAGCGGTAGCCGAGGACTCCGATCTGCTGAATCGTATAGACGACCCCGCCGAGGAGGCCCATGACGACATACCACACCAACGTCGAGATCCAGGCTCCGATGGCGAACCCAACGAAGGGCGGCAGCAGGACGGCAACCCAGGCTGGCATGGGGTCTTGATCGAAGAGCCAAGCGAAAGCGCCCTTCACGGTCCGCTTGGTTTGCGCGAGCACCGCGTTGGCGTCGCGCTTCGCCTGGTGCGGGTTGTAGACAGGCCAAGCGCGGTCCCAGCCGAAGTGCTTGGCCTGTCCCTTGGGTGCATCACCCAGGACCTTGCCAGCAACCACGGCGTCAGGGGTGGCAATGTCGGGCTTCTCACTGGCCTTGCCCCGCAGCACCCGTGGAGGCAGCACGACGCCCGTTAGGACGCCGACGGCCAGTCCCGCCGCGAAGGCGGCGATCCAAACCACAAGCAGCCACGCGAAGACGCGCGCGAGAGCGGCTACCGCGACCCAGAGCGCGAAACCGATGGCAGCGATCGCTGCCATCACCATCAAGAAGAACCCTGCGACTTCTTCCACGCTACTTCTCCTTGTTCCAGCTGAACGGCCCGCTCAGTCTGCGTTTGCCTCCGTGCGCCCGAGATTGCTGCCGCAGGTACTTCTCCATCTCGCTTCTTAGGCGCGGCTGGATCCTTGCCATCTCCACAAGTTCGGGCTGGGCGGCAAAGATCTCGGTGAGTGCGTCGTCGGCCGCCGCCGCGACGTTCTCATCCGGATCGGTGCGCAAACTCAGTCCATGGTCAATCGCCCGGAGGGCGTGTTTCGTCGTAGCGAGGTCCAGGATGGATGTACGGATCGCTTCTGGCCCCCACGGCGAAGAAGCCACCCGAAGCTTGTCGACCTCGCCAGAGTTGGACGAGTTGAGCAGCAGCCAGCCGATGTCAGGGAGAAAGAAGGGCGTGAGTCGCCCCAAGTACGGCAGGCAGGCGTCCAACAGAGCCCCGGAACGCATGGCAACCTCATCACGCGATCGCTTGAAGGCCGAGCGCGCCCGGGCGTATTCGGCTGCGAAGCCGGCGAGCTCCGGGTCTGCGGAGCTCCTCAGACTGTCCATCAGCGGGTGCCAATCTCCGCCCAGTGCCCCACTGGCGCCTGGCTCGCTGGCAAGGGCATCCCGGATCGCCGCCTTCAGCGTTGCCGCCATCTCTTCCGGGAAACCGTGATAGATGATCCAGGTTGTCCACAGCCGAGCGTGCTTGGGCACGCTGGAACCGGCAAGCACGACACGCCACGCCTCGGCCGGGATGCGCGTCGTGAGTCCGACCTGTTCGTCGCGATCGTCGACGGAGATCCGCGCTAGCTTTGCAGCATTCAGCCAGCCATGCAGATTGGAATCGTCGGTGTGCGGGACGATGAAGTCCCAGTCGCCCCTGAGCAGGGCGGCCAGCGACGCGTCGTCGCCACACCGCAATGACTCTACGAGCCTCTGGACAGCCGTCGCCAGGACGGCTTGACCAGCGAGCCAGTGTTGCCAAGACGTTCGTCCGAGTGAAGGGTCGTCAGCCCAGGCAGTCGCAAGCCTCTGGACTGCAGTGCTGAGCGTAGGTTCAGCGACTGGGACACCAACTACTCTGGTTGCCGTAAAGAGGTCGGACAGGGCAGCGGCCGGAGCCGAGTCCAGTAACTCCCCCACGAATGCGCTCGCAGCCACCCGTGATTCAGTGGACTCCCACCGAACAGGGACAGCAGATCCCGAGAGTTCGCGCGCGAATGCCTCTATGTTTGTCGGCGCCGCCGTCAGCGCCTCCAATGTGGGCACGATCATCCCCGATGCGAGCTCATCAACCTCGAGGTCATGTGCCCGTCGAATCGCGCGGCCTGCCAGTGCGAATTCCTCGGTGATCGTCGGTCCATAGCCGGAGGTCGCGTCGCAGAGTTCCTCGGCGTACAGCGCAAGGTCGTCGCGCAGCCCCGCGACAGCCAACTGCTCCGTGGATGCCATGCTCGCCTGCCAGGCGGACTGCCCCAGGGTGACGGCTTCGGGTAGGCCGACTACCCGTGCGGCGTCGTTGGCAAGGTCAGCGCCGAGGATCGGCTCCCAGCGGCGTGCGATCTCAATCGCGTTGAGCGCATCATCGGCACCCTGCTCCAAGAGCCACGCCGCCCGAACGCGCGCCGACGCGCTCGGCTCAATGTTGGGCAGCGACTGTTGGGTTAGGTCCAGCACGTTCGCGGCGCTCAACTCACTCCGACCGAAGTCCGGGCTCACCCCGACAAGCACCGCGTCGGCACGCCACGGGTCGTCAACCAACGCCCTGAACTGGAGAACACGAGCCGCATCAGCGTCGACAAACAGCGTTCCGAGCGCAATCCACTGCATCACCACGTCGAGGTCGTCGTGGATTAGAACCAGCTTCTTAGGCTCCGCACCCACCGCGGCGTCGATCATCGTCAGGTAGTGCGGCAGGACCGATGCTGCCCAATCGTCGCTCGTTACGAGAGCCTCCAGCGCCGCGACTTCGAACTCGGGCCTGATTTCAAGCGGCGTGACCCACGTGTCCGATGCTGAGGCTGGAGCCTTCTCCAAGGTCCAGTCGACCGCGCCGTACAACTGCGCGGGCAGATACGGCACGAAATCGTCCGGGTCGGACGTGATGATCGCTTGTGTGATCTGGTTACCTGGGCGCCCGCTATTGGTGTCCCCGGTCGACTTGCCTCGCGAAAGGTAGAACCGCCCGTCCTGAACGACGTATGCACAAGTCGCGGGGTGGACGAGTGGGGGATGCTCAAGCGCCCATGAGGGCACCACTCGGTGGAGCAGGCTCTGACGGATCTTCTGCTGATCAACCCCAGTCACCCCCGGCGACACGGACTGGAAGTTGAAACCGTCAACCCCGTCAATGGCCTCACTGGCCACGACGTCGGTGTAGGTCGCTACGTCGAACGCCACGTCACTCTCCCGTCGATGGGATGAAGTTCCTGGTCGCCATGAGCCACAGCAGAGGCTCGGCGACACGGTGAGGAAGCAGGCCGCGGCTGTTGACCCGCCGCGAGCGATAGTCCGGCTCGGCGCCCAACGCTGACGCGCCGAAGAGCCTGAAAGTTGTGTAGTTGTGCTCCAGCTTGCGGATCAAGCCTGTGCCGCCCCATTGCTCCACCAGCGATCCGACATGGTCGTGCACCGTCTGGGACTCGGTCTCGTCGAAGATGGGACGCGCCGACGATGGCTGCCGGAGGGGGTGGTCCGAAGGAATCTGGTCGAAGAAGGCGTCGATCTTTGAGATCACAACGGCGATCGGCTGCTTCACCTTCTTGTTTCGTTTCACGGCCTTTGCTGTCCGGAGGACCATCGTGATCGCGTCCAACACGGCCTCGGGTCCGGTGTCGGGGACGTCTGCGCCCTTCGTCTTCGCGCGCTCTCGGTTGGCTGGGAATCCGAAGGGGTCGAGCAGCAGAATGACCCCGGAGGTTGCGCCGAGGTACACCTGACTCAGCGCCCTGTCTGGCGTTGCGAAGTCCTCTCCCGCGTTGTCGTAGAAGGAGAACACCGTCGATGCGGCACGCGAAATGCCCATCGGCCCCTTGCGGTTGTAGCGCCACGAGTAGACGGCTGGCGCCTTCTTCGCGCCACCGCTTGAGTCGGTCTGTGCTGGGAGGACACCATCAGACTTCAGCATCAGCTCACGGTTGATACGGAGGTCGCGCGCGAGCCCGGACTTTCCGCCAGGCGCATCGATGGTCGCATCGAATCGGTCTGCAACGGTTGTCTGAAGGTCAGTGTCGAGCTGGGACAGCAGGACCGTCTTCCCGGAGTCACGCACTCCGACGAGGCCGATGAGTGCGGAGTCCGATCCGTACTCTGCTGGCAACAGCGAGTGACACTCAGGGCACATCGGCGGTCCTGGGTCTGCGCCGCAACTCGGGCAGTGGGCGGACGCCGATCCGATCGGCGAGATCACCGGCCAGTACGCATCGGAGTCGCTAAAGTGCTTCTGGCGGGACGGATCGGTCTTCTTCTCACAGGGCGACTTGCCCGCCGCGTGGCGGCCTGAGCATCGGTAGGCCAGCTTTCGAGGGTTGATCTCGGTGTAGCAGTACGGGCACGGAGTCGTTGAGTTGAAGATGGCCACTATTGCCCTCGCATCTGACTTGTCGGGGGGTCCTCAAGTCGGACGCCGCTGGTTGACTCTGCAAACAAGCGCACCCAGAACGGGGAGACAACCTTGCCCAAGTCCAGACTGAAGTTGCTCGGACCGGAGGCAAGGTCGACCACACGGCGGTCGACGACCGTGCCATCCGAGGAGCCGTTAGGCATGAACTTGGCCTCTTTGAGAACGGTCAGCAGCTCAACCGTGCCGCGGAACTGGGGCGACTCCACAGCGACCGTGACCGAGCCTTTGCCCCCGAACTTCGAGCGCTTGACGGAGAGCGCGTATTTGATCGCGGGGGCCATGCCGCTGACCGGGACTGAGATGGGCGCAGAAACCCACTCCTGGGAACCGGCCCTGACCACCGTTGCGAGCGTCACCCCACCTGCGGACTCAAATGCTGACAGGCGCACGCCGCCGTCGTCGTTGTAAGAGGTTCTGGACACTCTCCGGGTGTTCCGACGGCCTCCCGCCTGCCAACCAACCTCGACCATGTAATCGCCTTTCGGCCACTCCCATGACAGCCGGAGCTCGTCCCCGAACCTCTCTGCCATTGGCTTCTGGACAGAAGGCGCTGACCCGGCTACCTGCGGCGTGCCGACCAGGCCGCCGTCGTCGTCCAGAGTGATCGGGACGAGCAGGCTCACGTCGGGCAGGGCATCGAATTCCCTGACGGTCTCACCGCTGCTACCGCTCCCCGGTCGCAGCGTCAGTCGGCGGCCAGACAGACTCCCCAACTCCGCACTGGTGATGCGAGTCGTCGGAGTAACGTGAGCGGTGATCGGAAGCGCCCAGAGTTCGACGGTGTAGCCGACGACGGAGGACCACTTTGCCCGATGCCCTGCTTGCGCAGCATCGAGCCGAAGGTCATCGACAGAGCGGATGGCACCGCGAGGGGTTGCATCAATCTCGACTGCCTCGGACTCACGTCGCTCACCTCCGGCAAGGAGGTAGACCGCCTTCGCTGAGAATCGGTACTTCGTGCCTGTTGTCAGGCCGCCGAGAGCGATCTGGCCTGGCGTAGCTGGCCGGTGTTCCTTGCGCGTTCCGTCTGGCGCGGTCTGCGTGACGAATACGCCGGCTGCCTCCGGTGGAGTTGCCCACGAAAGAGACACGTCTGCCGTACCCGGTGCTGCAGCGAAGTCAAAGGGTGAGGGGAGCACGACCGACGTGGCCGTAGCAGGGTCGGAGTACGACGAACCGTCACGAGTTGCGAACACCGAGTATCGAGTCAGGGTTCCGATTGGTGCTTCCTTGTCGCGGAACCGGGTGTTCTCAAGGCCACTTGCAAGGACTTCCCCATCCTTATGGTTGACCGGAACCTCAGCAGTCGTTCTCACGACGGAGTACCTGATTGAGTCGTCTCCGTCGGCCGACCAGGTGACCTCCAGCGATCGCCCATCTACTCGTAAGGACAAGGTGGCTGGCGGCAATGGAGGCAACCGAGCCAACTGGGTGCGCAGATCGTCGTCCTGCGTATCGACCGACAAAGCGTCACGCAGAGCAGTCGCGGCCGTAACGTAGTCCCGAGTCTTGAGTGATGCCTCATACTGTCCAACGAACTGACGCTTCTTCTTCTCGGCTGCCTCAACGCTGGAGGTAACGCGCGCCCTCTCGTCAGCATCCTCGCCTTCGAATGGAGGTAGCGCGTCGAGCAGTCGCCTAGCCTCGCCCAACGCACCTTCAGTGAGCCTCTCGGCTACGTCGGCCAGGCCCAGCACTTGGGTCGACGCGGAGAGCTTCGCCACAAGCCTGCTTGCATCAATCTGTCGGAGGCCTCGCTTGATGAGTTCTGCGCGAACCGCCACCCGGGGCAAGCCACGGCGCAGGAGGTCTTCGGTCGCGGCTGCAACAGCTGCGAGGGTGAGTGCATGAAGGGAGGCAGCGGATTTTAGTTCTGTCAGAGCGCCCAGCGCGTTCTGGGCTGCTTGCCGGGCACGTTCCTCAACCTGCGCCTCCTGTTGCTGGAGACGCTGCTTGGCCGCCGCCACGTCGGCTGGCTCCACTCGTCGCGATGGGCTGCCGAAGGTCAGTTCCTCGATCACAGTCATGTCGGACGGCTGCTCCGGTCGAAGCACCACGTCAACAATGGTCCTGAACTCCGGGAACTCCGTAACCTTCCGGATCGCAGGCGGCAGTGGCACCTTCGGTATCTCGAAGTCCGGACGTACCTCAACCCCCTTGATTGCAAGGGCTTCCGTGAGATCGGCCTCCGACACTCCCACGAGTCCCATGCCGGAAGCCAGCTCAGTGACTTGCTCGGGCGTAACGACGTCAAGGGGATGCTCTTCCGCTACCGCATGCGCAAATTCGTCAAGTTGCCCCTTCAACGCCTGACCGCGGGATGCAGCCAGTCCAGCCCAGAACGCCGGATCACCGGCCTTGTCCTTGCCGAACAGGTCAAGCAGCTTCTTCAGCAACTGTGCAGACGGCAGGTTCTTCTGCTTGTTGTACGTCATCTCAAGGCTCTTGAGATGCGACCCCAACTCCGGTGCAGCCATGCTGGAATCGACAGCAAACAACTCAGCAGTGCTCAGACGCGCAGCCGCGCTGATCCCACCAGCGCCCTGAACATCGCGAATGACCTGCTGGAGCACCTCTAGCCGGGCCTTGTCCTTTGCTAACGGAACCAGGACCGAGTTCTTGTACTTCGCAGAATCGAACGCCATCCCTATCTCCGTCCGAGGGCCTGGTTAGGACCGCAGCGAGATGCCGGAGACTTGTTCGGTTGCCTGCGCTACCTCTTCGTTGCTGAGGACCGAGATCTGCGCCTCCACGTCGATCGTCTGACCACCACTCGGATCGTAGGCAGTCACTCGAGCCAACCCTTCGGACGTGACGACCAGGGTGATGTCGATCGGCGAGCCCTTGGGTAGCGGCGGGATCGGAAGGGTCTTCTCCTGAAGGAGATCGCTGTCCTCCGGGCTCTCCGATTCGCGCTCACCTCCCTGCTCAAAGAGCGCAATGGCGACCGCGGACTGGTTGTCGCGGACCGTCCCCGCCCGAATCGGCTCAGGGGTGGCCGGGATGGTGTCGTTGGCGTGGACAAGGAATGAGATGTACAGCTCGTCGCTGTCCTTACGCTGGAACCGGACTCCGAGGCCGCGTGAAAGGACGTTCGTCACGCTGAGAGTCTTGGAACCCCCAAGGAAGTACTTCTCCTCAGCGTCGTCTGCGATCGGAACCTCCTCACCGTCAGTCGACAGAACCTCGTCGATGGCCGCCTGTCCGTAGATCGCAGCACCCTTGGCCACAGCCAGGTCGAAGTCCGTGTTCGCAGGGTTCCAACCGAGCTGGTCACGCAAGGCCGCGTCGATCATGGGCATCTTTGACGAGCCACCGACCAGGAGGACTCGCTCGACCGTCAAACCAGGGGCCTTGCCCTCGGCGGCGGTCACGACGCGCTGGGAGATCTCGATGGTCTGCGCGACGAGGTGCCGGGTCGCAGCCTCGAACTCTGCCCGCGTGACTGCGACCTGTTCGTCCTTGTCCTGATACCGGCAGCGGACCGTCGCGTTTTCCCGCTTGGTGAGGGACTTCTTGGTGTCCTCGGCCTGGCTCAGCAACTCGATCTCGAACTCCCCATCCAGTCGAGGATTGTCATCGCCCAGTCCGGCCTGCGCCACGAACTTGTCAGCGATCAACTGCGCGAGCGATTCGTCCCAGTCGGCGCCACCGAGCGTCTTATTGCCGTCGATCGAAACGACCTCAACTCGGCCGGCCTCCACGCGCATGATCGTCGTATCGAACGTGCCGCCCCCGAGGTCGTACACGAGGATGGTCTCCGGCTGCTCGCCCCGAATGCCGAGGGACAACGCTGCCGCCACCGGCTCCGTCACAATGCCCACGACATCAAGGCCAGCGATTTGCCCAGCCTGCTTGGTGGCTTCCTTCTCTTGGATACCGAAGTAGGCGGGGACGGTGATGACTACCTTGCTGACCTCTTCGCCGAGCTCGCTGTTGGCGGTCTTGACGAGTTCCTTGAGGATCAGGGCCGAGATGCTCTCGGGGGTGTACTCCTTCCCACGGAACTCCTGCGGATAGGCGGTCCCCATGTGGCGCTTGATCAACGAGCACGCGTTGTCCGGGTCAGACAACTGCACACGCTTGGCCTCGGCGCCGACGACCGCGTTGCTGTCGCCCTCGAAGTAGACAACTGACGGCGTCGTCGGGCTGCTATCGAAGTTAAGGAGAACCTCTGCCTGGTCAAGGTCGTTGATCCGGGCGATCGCCGAGTACGTCGTACCCAAGTCGATTCCATAAACACTGTCACTCACCGGGTTCTCCTTCGCCGGACACGCTGGTTGGGTCGCTCTCAGAGGTCTCATCGTCTGCTTGCGGCGGCTCGTAGCGGTACACACTTACTTGCGCCGGCAAGAAGACACGAGGAGCGTCGGCGTAAGTGAAGCCCTGCCGCAAGACGCGCTGCACGCGGTTGTCCAGCTCGGGGTCCGCGGTTGGGACGATGCGGGACGCGTGATGCCGCCTCGAGTCGAACTCAACGGACGGAGCCGCAGCGACAGACTCGATGTCGACGAGCCCAAGTGCCTCTTCGATGGCAACGGCGAAGAAACTGAAATCCTTCTCGCCCGCCTCGCCGCGATCTCTAGCCTTCTCGGAGGCCTCGGTCGCCTGCGCATGGAGTCCGGCGAACCGCTGGATCACAGGCTTGAGCAGTGCCTGAACCTGGTCACCCTGCAACTGCTCGATCCGGCTTTGCATCTGCCGAATGACCTGCTCATAGTTCTCAGCGCGGACATGGAACGCTTGCACCTGTACCTCAACGCTGTGGAGCGCCGCTGTCACCTCATAGAGCGCCTGGGACCCCGCGGCTTCAGCCGACGACGGTGCGCCTTCGCCATCGGCCCCGACGTCTGCCGTTTCGCTTGACAGGTCGAGGGACTCGTCGGACTCTGGGGCTGAGGCGCTGTCCACGACGTCATCACGAGTGCCGGATTCACCGACGGTTCTAGCCTCACCGTCCGGCTCAGGACGGGGCACGCCAACCGCGCCAGCCACAGGCTCCCCCACTAACGCCTCCTTGATGTGCCCGCACAGGTCCCCCGAAGTCTGTCAGACCCCAGCTCCCCTGTGGGCCGTTTGGCGAACAGTCGCCCGATATGCCGATTCGGAAGCGCGCGCTCCCGCTAGCATAAGCGCGCGGAAGCTTACATTAGGCAGGGGACACGGTGACCGAGAGTCAAGATGGACAGGCCGCTGGCCTTCGACGAGCTAAGCGCTGGCTCGCGAACGCGCGCGTGACGGCGAACGTCGCGGCGGCCGTCGCGAATCCGCTGGCCGGGCCGGTGGCCGACCGCTTCGACAGCGGGCCACCCCGCTCGACTGCGGAGGTGACGCAGCAGCTCCAGAAGGACGCTCAGCAGGACTGGGCGCGTCATGAACTGGTGCGCCGCGAGCAGACCGCTGGCGAAGGTCCGGTCCCGTCAGCAGACGCGAAAAATCAGCGCATCCGTAAGCGCTAGGCACCCACGGGAGCCGCATCGGTGAGACCAAGAATGGAGACAGCGTGGGGATTGGCTGGCATGTGACTCGCGGCCTGTTCGCCGCCAGCAACTCTGCGAGCCGTCAGATGGCGAACGCTGCCACGACGAACGCCGCCGTGCGGCGAGCGAACAAGGGAAGCCGAGCAGTCGGCCGGGGACTTGTTGGCCCTTGGGACCAGGTACCAGCCGGAGCGCAGGACTTCCTTGACTACTCAGGTGTGGCGACACCCAACGACGTCGCGTGGCAAACCTGGGCGTTTCCCCTTGGGCGGTACGTCCTACCAAAGACTGCCCGCTTCGGGGACGGCTTCCAGACCAAGGACGAGTTCGGCCTCTCACTCCAGACCGCGAACAGGCACACCGTTGTGTATGCGCCAGCCGGCAGCGGTAAGACGACCTCAGTCCTCGCTCCGTGGATCTACTCCGCGATGGCTCAGGGCTACCTCGTCGTTGCGCTCGATCTCAAGGGCAACGGCGACCTCATGTCGATGATCCAGCAGTACGCGGCTTCTCAAGCCCCGCTGCCTGACGTGGCGATCTCCAGTTTTGACTACACGGACCCGATGCGCTCCGTCTCCTGGAACTGGATTCGAGAACTGGCCGGAAGTGACCCGGCTCTGGACGCGGCGGCCCAAGCACTCGTGGGTCGTGGCGACGACAGCGGGCAAAATCGGATCTTCTGGCTCCGCGACCTCAAGTGGATGCGTGGACTTCTTGAATACGCCAGCACGAGCGACCACAACTGGACAGTTGAGACGCTGCTTCGGCTACTCGACGACCATCCGCGCTTCGCTCGCTACATCACGAACACGGCGCCAGATCGCGTGAGGTCGCGGCTCACAGACCTCGTGTATCTCCCGGAGATCGAATACTACGAAAAGGTCCAGTTCCTCACCACCTACTTGGAGGTACTCAACACTCCGGGGTTCAACCGCGTCACAGCGCGTCGCGAGTTGAAGATGCAGGATGTCGCCAGCGAGCCGGGCCTGCTGCTGGTCACCGCGCCACTGGCTGACGGCAAGATGTCGGAGGCAGTCTCGGGCCTGTTCCTGTCGCAGTTCATCTCGGCTCAACTCAAGAAGTTCAACACGGGCTCGCGCCCAGTGCTGCTCGTCTTGGACGAGGCTCCCAGGCTCCAAGAACGCGTGGACCTCCCGCAGCTCATGGCGACGTCCCGAAGTTCCGGCCTGAGCGCGCTCCTCGCCCTACAGGAGATCACGGACTTCAAGGAGAAGGATCGAGACACAATCCTGTCGAACTGCGTCACCCACATCCTGCTCCCCGGCGCCGGCGCACCCACGACCGAATACTTTGGGAAGAGGCTCGGTACACGCACTGCTGCCCGTCAGACCCAGTCAATGAACTACTCACGCCGCGAGGGTCAGACCTTCCAGACCGGCGTTCAGAACGCCGACGTGCCCGTGCTTGGCCGAGCGGAGATGACCACACCACCCGGCGGGCCGTACTCGGCTATCGTTCACTGCCACGAACTGACCCGAAAGCCGATCTTGGTGGATCTGACGCGCCACGACCTCATGAAGCCCTGAGCCTATGACTCAACTACGGTCTCTGGTGCGCGCACGAGAAGCGCCCGAAGTGCCCTCAACAGCAGTCTGTCCCAACGCGCGCTGAACTCGCTCGGACCGGACCGACGACGGGTCCTGGACGGCGTTTGTTGCGGCAGCCCTCCCGAGGGCCCGCCGAGTACGGTCACTAACCGGATTCTGATCCGCGTCCACGAGCTGGGGCTCAAACTCTGGACTTCGCCATGGAACGCGGCCGGCGGCCTCAAATGACATCACAAGCCCCAATCGTCCGCGCTATCATCTCTACTTGGGCCATTGTGCACCACGACGCCCAGCGACGGGAGTCGGTTGTGATCGTGCCTGCCAGGCCGAGGTACCAAGTCTTCATGCAGGCTTGGAGTGAGTCGAGAGTGCCGACCGCACGGCCGAGACGTCGAGCCGCCCCTCGATCCCTTCCGCGAAGATGCTCGCGAAGCGCTTCGGCCAAAGGACGTGAACGCCACGGGTGGTGAACGCGCCGCCGACCAGCGGCCAATCAGCCTCGACGAGGCACACCGCACCAGTTACCGGCACGCTGCCGACGACCTCGCGAACCAGGTCGGCCTGCTTCAGGACGCCCTCGAACAGCTTGGTGCAGCTAGCGCTGCGGACAAACGCATGTGAACTCCGCCGCGTTCGCCGACATGGGGAGGTGAAGGTCGATACGGTTGCATCGTGACGCAAGTGACTGAAGAAATGGTCCAGCTCGGGTTGGACGAGTTGGGTGTCTCAGACCTCGGAGCAGTTGGTGCTATCGGCGGGCAGAAGGCCGTGCGCAAAGTCTCCGACGGGACCCGAGATCTCGTAATGAAGGTCATCGCGTTGACGCCATCCGCCCCGGACGCGCTTCGCCGGGCCGAGCGTGAGGTGGATCTGCTCGCAAAGTTGACGAGCCCTCACGTCGTGCGTGTGGAATCCACATTGCGGGAACTCGGCGAACCTTCGGTCGCGGCCGCTTGGCTCGAGGAGTACCTGGACGGCGAGGATCTAACCGCACGGTTGGGCACGCCCTGGGCGTGGGACGACACATCCCAACTGGGGTTTCAGGTCTCTCATGGGCTTGCTGCTGGACACGAGGTAGGAGTAATCCATCGCGATCTCAGCAGCAACAACGTGCGCCGTCTCTCAGACGGCACCTTCAAGGTTCTCGACTTTGGGTTCGCGAGGCACACGCTGCTGTCCGGCATCACGGTGGCCGGCCAGCCGGGGACTCGCGGCTTCTTGAGCCCAGAACACCTCAATAGTTACTCGGGAGGGCCCATGCCCTCCTCTGACGTCTTCTGCGTGGGCATCCTCCTGTTCACCGCGCTCACGGGCCAGCCACCCATTCCTTGGTCCGGGGATGACGACGATTACCTCCGTCGGCTGGCTGCGGGTCGGCTTTCAGCGGACCTTGCAACGGTCCGACCGGATCTCACGGCGCCTCATGTTGCGCTCGTAATGCGCTGCCTGCACACCCAGCCGGCCCGACGGTTTACGAACGCCGGGCGGCTTCGCGATGCGATTGGAGCCTTGTGATGACGACATTCATCGAGGACAGTCCGCGAGCATTCCAAGCCAAGTGGATCGCCGAAGCAGTCTCAGCAGGTCATGCGCGGGCGGCTGTCCTGACGCCGTGGGCAACGCCTTGGCACCACCGCGGAGGACCGGGCAAAAAGCCCGGAATCCGGGAACGCGCACAGGAACTCGTCGGCGATGGCGTACCGATCTGGTTCGATGCGACAACTCATGCCCTGCAGATGGGTGGCGTCGGAGACTTTCGCTACTACGACGAGTTCGACCTCTGGGGCGGGCCCCGCGGAGACCTTGCGACCCCGGCGAACCGCGACGAACACGTGCGCAAGGTCTTCGACATCCAGGATGCGCTGGGCGCCCGTCATCTCGGGCCCACGGTCCTCCTGCACACAGGCCTTAGCCAAACGAGCGTAGTGGCCCTAGGCCTTGCTCGAGCGGCCATCGAGCGGGACCCGCAGTGCTGGTTGACAATCGCTGGAACGAATCCGTTCTGGGCCAGTGGCAGCGCACTCGACGCACATATAGGGGCGCTCGCCGCGCTCCAACCGGCCGGCTGGTTCGTGGCTGTGGCGCGACCACTGAGCACGATTCCGGTGGCTTCGACCAGAGAGGAGATCTTCGGGCTCTGTCGCACGGTACGAGCTCTTGCCGAAGACGCGCCCATCCACGTGTCGCACGGCGACCTCGCTGCTCTACCCGCCATTGCTGCTGGCGCTGCGACTGTCGGTACTGGATGGGACAAGCGGCAGCGGGTGGTGTCATTCGCCGACTACGCCGCTCGGACTCCGGGGGCCACCGGTGGTGGCTGGTACGAACGTCCGACGTTCCGGGGCTTGATTGGATCTCTTAGCACCAACGAGGCGAGTGTGTTGCAGTCGCGCGACCCTGCGTTCACTACCCGAATGGGTGGGCTTCCGGCGCCCGGTCCGAAGGAAGCGTTCGTGCAACACGCTGCGACGCTTTCCTCGCTAGTGAGCGAAATTGCTGCCCAGCGTGACTTTGAGCATCGTTATCGCCGACTTGACGACCTCTACCGTGCGTCTGCTACCGAATGGGTAACCTCGCAGGCACTAAGCCCGTCGGACACCTCGGCCTCCGATTGGATTGGCGCTCTGGAGGAGGGACTTAGCGACTACGGAGCGGCCGAGGGTTGGTGATCGGTTCCTATCAGGCCAGCCACAAAATGCTCGGAGGCCCACATGCGTTTCGCGCGGGCGACCTCACGCCTTCGTGGCCGAACAACCCAGGCTCCGTCGACGACCAGCCCGCCCGAGTCGTCTGTGACCTCATCGCGCAACTTGGCGACCGTCGACGGTGCAAGCGCACCCATGACGATCACATAGTTGTCTGCCCAGACGCCGTACGCCCGAGCTTGCGCCAGCGCCCCGCGCCAATCCTTCACCTTCGCCTCAATCGCCACGACCTGACCAACTGGGCGTAGGGCTTCGGGTCGCTTGTACGTTCTCTCACCGGATCGCACGAGCGCTCCACCTCTCACCAGGCCAGGAATCCTCCGCAGGATGGTCTCCTCGGGCCAACCGAGCGCGCGCGCCACGGCAGCAGCCGATCTGGGGGAATGTGCGTATGTAGTGGCGATGATCGCGGCGTCGATCTCGTTTAGCAGCGGCGGTACCTCCAACGCGAGCCGCGCCTCGAGAGGCGCGGGGTCTCCGATCAGAGCGGTGAGGTCTGGGATCCCAATCGGACCCGCGAGTTCACGGACGCGAACCAGTCCTCTGGAGGCTCCGCGAAGATTGCTGCTCAGTTCAGCGGCGAGATCGTGGAGTACCAACTCGTGAGTCGGTTCGAAGCGCCGGCCGGGTCTCGGGCGGCTTGAGTCCCACACCTCGATCTCAGACATCCCTTGGATCCTCTCACCCTTCCCAACTCACAGAGCGGCGTCAGGCAAACGCGCTCAGAGGTCTCTGCACGGTCCGTCCCACACGGGGATAGGTGGGGTGGCAACTCCACCCTGACGCTGGCCCGGCCTACGTCGTCTCGCGGATGTAGGTCACCCCGAAGGCCTTGACCTGGCGGAACTGCTGGAGTTTCACCGCGAGGTCGAAGGCGTCACTGGCGACGAACTGGAAGATGTCCAGTCCGCGACCGAGGTTGATGCGCCAGCCGGAGTTGGCGATGATCGAGCGGTCGTGGATCGTTGCGTCGAACTTCACGTCGAGGTTGATGCCGGCGACCGTCGCCCCTTGCTTGACCCGGAGCAGGAACTCCATTTGCTTCTGGAGCTTCTCGGGTGCATCAGTGTTCTCGCTGGTGATGAGCTTGACGACGACCTCGTCCGCAGGGTCCTTGATGATCGCGAGCGCCTCGACCAGTTCCATCAGGTTGCGTGCTTGGTGGAACTGGCGAATGTAGGGGTCGGTGATCGTGATCTCAGTTGCGCCGCGGAGGTACGGAATCAGGAGCGTCTCGTAGGCGACGCCACGCTGGTTCTCCTGGTACTCGCGGTGGCCCTCAAAGAGCGTGGGCTCAGCCTCGACGACTCGCCCTGCCTCGGCGGCGGGATCGGCGCCACATGCCTCGCCATCAACATCGTCCAGATCGCCCTCCGACTGGCGGTTCTGGTGGTAGTACGTCGGGTACTCGTCCTCTTCGAGGGTCGTGACTCTTTGCCACTCTCCCGCCTTGTCGAGATAGCCGAACTTCACATCAGCCATCGTCGAGTCGATCCGCAGAATCTGGTCCTTCACGCGTTTGCGGCCCTCGACGGCCAAACGCAGGAGCTCCTCGATCTCCGCCTTGGTCGCATCATCGTGAGGGTGGAGAATCTTCATCAGCCCGGAGAAGGTCTTGTGGATGCCGTCACGGTCGCGGGTGGAGATGTCGGAGCCGAGCGAGAAATGCCGCTGGTAGCGGTCAGAGAAATCGGCGTTCCGCATCGACTTGAGGACCTCGGCGATGTAGTCGACGACGAACCCATAGCCCTCGGAGAACATCTCGCCGCGAATCGTGTCGACTTCCCATCCGGGGATGTAACAGTGCAGACGGTCCAGGAAGGCCGAATCGTGATAGCTCTCGGGCAGCTCGTCGAAGAGGTCGGAGTGCTTGAGCATGTACGGCACGTTGTGCGACGTGTTGCCGACGAAAACCATCGACGCCTCCGCGCCCAAGGTCTCGACGCCTCGCGAAAACGACTTGTTCGCCATGAAGTTCTTCATGATGTCGACAAGCGCCTTGTCGGTGCGCTTCTTCTTGCCGGCGAACTCGTCGAAGGCCACGACGTCCCAATAGCCCACCAGGCCGAGGCGGCCGTTGGAGTTGTTGACGAAGAGTTTGGGGACGGTGACCTCGCCACCGGAGATGAGCATCCCGTGCGGTGAGAACTCCGAGAAGATGTGCGACTTGCCGGTGCCCTTAGGGCCGAGCTCGACCAAGTTGTAGTTGCGCTCCACGAATGGGATCAAACGCACGAGCTGAATCAGCTTGGCCCGGCGACCGAACAGCTCGGGGTTGAATCCGATCGACTGGATGAGCAGGTCGATCCACTCATCGGTCGTGAACTCCCGGCGAGAGGTGGTGTAGCTGTCGAAGTCAAAGTTGGAGAGCTGGATCGGCTTCAGCGAACCAAGCTGCCACGGGCTCACGCGCGCGTCGTCGAAGTGGAAGTAGTCGATGTCGCAGATGCACCAGACGCCGCCCACGAGGAGCTTGGGGTGAGCGTTGACCGTGGTCGAGTCCACGATCACGCCTTTGATCCCGAGGTTGGAGAACTCTGCCTCATACCGGTCGTCCCTGTCGTTGAGAGCGACAGAGACCTTGTCGATGATCTTGTAGCGACCGCGCTCGCGAATGGTCGACTTCACCAGTTCGGACTGGTTCCGCTGCACGTAGTGGTCGGCCAGGATCAGGCGAACCGACCCGATGCCTGCCTGGATCGTGGCTTCGTCATCGGAGGCGGCGTACTGACCGAGCAGATACTCAAGGACGTACGACGGCACGATCGCGTTGCCCTTGACGGCCTTGACCAAGTCCTTGCGGACGACGAGACCTGCGAAGTGCTGATTGATCTTCTTGTCGAGGGCAGTCTGTTCAGGTGCCTGGTCGGTCGCACGCTCGTCGGCGACGTCAACGGGGAAGTCGTCGTCGGCCACGTGCAGATCGGTGTCCTCAGTCATCTCAGCCGCCTTAGAAGTCGAAGTCCGATGCGAACGAACGTTTCAGCGTGTACATCGCCTTGGCGAAGACGCGCCACTGGTTCGTGTTGAGGATGCGCTCTTCGAGTCGGAACTCGACGGCGCGGTTGTTGTAGTCGTTGGAGTCCTTGTTGAGCAGCAACTGGACGCTCTGATACCGGTCGCGCTTCTCAGGCGACATGGAGTCGAAGGTCAGCTCGGGTTGTGGGTCGTTGGAGATCAGCGTCTCCCCGACGTACAGGCCCGCGCGCAGCGTGCGCGGCTGCACCTTGTCGCTCGCTGCTTCGGACTGGAACAACTTCACTACGAGCTGGCCGGTGGTGATCTTGTCGGACTCCGGCAGCACCTCGACGTTGACGAGTCGGGTGTCGCTCTTGCGCTTCTTGTTAATCGACAGGACTGGCACGACGATCTCTTGGAGCGTCGCGCCACCGTGGACGAACCGCGAGCCACCGCCGGCCAGCCTGAGCCGGTGGATCGACTTGGGGATCTGGACTTCGATGTCGCTGTCGAGTTCGAGTTGCACGGAGTTGAACGTGGTGAAGGCGTAGTCGAGCTTGAGGCCGTGTCCTAGGACGTAGCGGCGGTTGGTCACGAGGATGTCGTCGCCCTGCGGCTGGGTGGAAAGGAAGAACTGATCCGCAAGAGCGTCGTCTTGGAACAGGAAGCCGTGGTCGGCGGTGACGAAGATGTTGGTGGCGTTGGCGTTCGCGGCCTTTTTCACAAGGTCGACGATGTCGCGCAGCGTGTCCTCGACTGCCTCGAAAACCTGACGCTCAGTTCCGGGCTTGTCCCCGGTGGCGTCGATTCGGTTGTGGTAGACGTACAGAACCCGGTTGTTCTTGAACAGTTCGCGTCGCTCTTCCGGGCTCAGGGCTTTGAAGTCCTCGGCCTGGATCGCGGTTCCCCCGACGCTCTCAAGGACCTTCGAGCGTGGGCCGGTGCCGTTCGTCGGAAGGCCATCTGCGAGGACGATCTTGCCGTCGGCAGAGTGCTTGAGGGTGCGGTGCGGAAGCAGCGCCGCCATGCCGAGTTGCGTGTAGCTCGGGAGCACGCCGAGAACGGCATCGAGGTCGGCGTCGAAGCGGTCTTCCTGACGGATGCGGGAGCCCAGCTCCTCGGCCACTTCGTAGCGAAGCGCGTCGGAGATAATGACGACGGCCTTCTTGTCATCGCGGACGAGTTGCTCGACGTAGTCGCCGTAGAACGAGGTCTGCGGACGGAGCGCGGCGGACGACCACTTGTCGGCCTCATCGACTTGCTGCTGCCAGGCGTTGCCCAGCTCGTAGACGAACTTGTTGGTGTAGCGCTTCTCGACCTTCTCGCGGAGCGGTCCGAGCGGGCTGGGACCTTCGTAGGTTCGGTAGGCGAAGGTGAACTGCCGGTAGAGCTGATCGACGCGGAACCAGTCGCTGCGGTACCGCTCCAGCGCCTCGTCGAACGACACCATCGTGAAGTCGATCGACGCCAACCGGGAAAGTAGCTCTGCAGCCGCGCCGATCGCCGTGTAGAGCGGGCGGTAACCGTCGATCCACACACTGCTCTGGCGAGCGCGTACGACCTCGGCGACTTCGCGAGCCGTGACGGTCTGCTCAGTGACCGCACCCGCGAGATCACTTATGATCTTTCGGTCGGTCTCCTCGAAGAGATCCACGGCGACTAGGTCGCGGAAGCTCGCGTCCTCGATCGTTGCGGCATAGTTGAGGTCCGCAGACGCACGCTTCGCGAGGGTCGAGAGGGCGTCCTGAGTCCGACGATCGTTACGGAAGCTGGCGAAGTCAAGCTGGATGTTCTGGAGCCCGCCGGGCCGATCTGACTTGAAGCCATCGACGGCCTTGCGGAAGGTCCAGAGGATGAAGTCGTCGATGCTCGGCGCGGAGGACTCGTAGCCGTAGATCGACGCGACGCCGCGCCAGTAGAAGTCGTCGAGGCCGTAGTCCGCGAGGGCGTCGTACTTGGCACGCTGACCTTTGGCGCTCTCCGACAGTAGCGTCCGGGTGATCTCAAGAAGACTGTGCTCCTTCTGCTTGAGCACCACCGCAGACATCTTGGCGCGGAGCCGAGCAGCGTCATCGTCGGGCGTCAGCAGTGCCTTGAGGCTGTGAACCCGCTGGCCAGCGTTGAAGAACTTCTCGTGGCCCTGGACCACCTCATCAATGCCCTCCGCCGTGAGCCCGAGGTCCTGGGAGACGAGCGAACTGCGGTCGGCCGTAAAGACGCCGTAGGCAAGCTCCAGGTCGAACAGCCAGTTGCCGATCCCGACGGGCACTTGACCGGAACGGTAGACGAGGAACTTGTCGTCAGGGCGGTCATGCAACAGCCGATTCTTGACGGCGTACTCGTCGTTGCCGACTCGTAGCGTCGTGACTCCCGGCAGATCGAGACTATCGACATCCGCAGCGTACTGACCCTCAGGGTCGTGCCAGAACACAACTCTGTGATCCAAAAAGCGGCGTTCCAAGTGGGGCCTGACGGTGGCGACTTCGGTCATTCGCTCGCCTCCAAGCCGGGAATCTGCTTGAGAGCGGCGCCGAGCTTCGGGTAGTTCGTCTTCACACCGTCGTCGAGGTCGATAGCAATGTTCTGAGAGGCCAGCGGGTAGAGCACTTCGTGCTCGTACTCATCGAGCTCCAGCAGGATCTTGCGGAGCCGGTCGGCTTCCTTCGCGCTATTGGACCGCTCGGCGTGCTCAAGGCTGGCCTTGAGCTTGGCCTGGAACTCGCGCAGGTACTCGTTGAGCACCGTCGACGCGGTCGACGGCGCGTAGCGGTGCATGTAGATGAGAGCGTTGAACGAGCCCTTGGGGCTGGAGAACAGCCAGTAGATCGGACGTTTCTTGTACCGCTGAACGTGGTCCTTGTAGAAGGACTTCACGAAGTAGTCGCGCAGGCTCTTCACACCGAGCGACTCGGTGACGAACAACAGGTTCTCCTCAAAGTGCTGATCACCGAACGCCGCGCGTAGGAACTTGCGGAGGCGCTCGACGATGTCATCCTCGAACCAGTCGCCACCCACGATGGGAATCACGTTGTCGCTGTCCGGTGCGAACGTCGGCGTCGGCACCTTCGCGAGGTAGTCCTCTAACGTCGCGCGCTGGTCGGCGAGGACCAGCCCCGGCTTGTCGAGGCTGTATCGCCCGAACATGCAGCCGACCGCGTAGGAGATCAGTTCGACGGCGAAATCTGCTCGTTCAAGGGCGGCGTACTGCGCAAGAGTCTTGCCGGCCCCATATCGGAACTCAACGTTGCGAGTCAGCGACACCCGGTGCAGCGGAACGTCAATGGGCACCTCGCCTTGGAGGCTATACGCATCGGCGATCAGCCAGTTGTTCTTGGTCTCCCGGGCCTGCTGCTCAAGGGCAGACTTGACCTGCCATGCCGACCACTCTGCCAGCCGTTCGTGAAGCAAAGCCATCTCGCCCGTAGACCTACGCAGCCACGACGGGCTGGAGAAGTCCCACGATGTCTCGAAGTCCTCCCAGTCTAGTCTTGAAGCGTCGACAAGTCGTCCGACGTTCTCGCTCGCACCCGCTTCAAGGTTTCCGACCACCGGCAACTGGGCAATTTGACCGACTTCAAAGTTGAGCGTCGGCGCTATGGCCGACAACAACCGGGTAATTGCCTCGGAGTTGAGAATCCCCAGCAACTCGCGCCTCTCGCGCTCGGATTCCGGGAACAGCGACTTCGCAGCACCGTCAAAGATCAAACCGATTGGATACTCGCGAAAAGCTGGCGTCCCGCTACTCACGCTCGACCAGGAAACTTGTGGCAGGAAGTAAGACTCCGTTGACCGGACCTTGATTCCTGGATTCCCGTTCAAGTATGGATACCGACTGACAATGAAGTCTTTGACTTCCTTTCCATTGTTCTCCCAGTTTACGACGTGCGACTGATTCCCGTACCAACGACGAAAATCTCCGCCTTTGTTGAGAGGAAACCAGCGGCCGGAAGACTGAGCGGCGGTCTCAAGATTACGGCAACCGAAGATAGTTCGATCGCCGGAGACTTCCCACCACATCCGCAAGAACCGATCGTTGTTGGAGGTTGACAGCCCGTTTCGTGGCTGGGAGACAAGACCAAGCGGCCTCCCAGTAGTGAACGCCCTCCTCATTGGGCCGGACAAGCGGAAAGTGATCGGAGCCCCGGGAATGGCATCGAACTGCTCGGGCTCGATGCGGTAAGACCACGCCACGTCCGGGTCGCGGACCGCCTCAACGAGGCGCCGCCGCTTCCCTTCCTCACTGCTCGGGTCCAGAAACACGAAGGTGCACGTCTGGTGATGCGTTGGGTTGTTTGAAAAGACGAATGCAGCGTTCGCACCGAAGATGTCCGGATGGTTCGACACATCGCGCATGTGCACGAAGGTCTCGAACGTGCATCTGCTGAGAAGGTCCTTCCGGAACTTCTCGAAGGACTTGATAGTCATCCACGTATCGCCGATCACCAGCGCCACGAGGCCCCGATCGCTTGCCAGCCGCGAACACCGAGTGACGAAGCAGCCGTACAGGTCTTGCTTCTCGTTGGGAAACTGGTCCTTCACCCACGCCGAAACCGACGCGTCCATGTTGCCGGAACCCATATACGGCGGATTCGTGATCACTACCGCGTAGGCGTCGGAGAGGTACTCAGCCTGGGTTAGACACCGCTCTGCCCACTCAATTACATCGGCTGTGAGAAGGTCACCGCTGCCGTTCAGCGTGGCAACGTGGCGAGCGAGTACAGCCGTCAGTGCAGCGTTTGGCTGGATCAATGCTCCGACAGAGTCTGCTTCAGCGAACTGGTTCCAAAACGCTGCCTCCGCTTGGCGGTCGCCGCTCTTCGTGACTAGGAAGTCAAGCTCTTGGGGACCAAAAGAGAGCGGGTCGATCACACAGATGTTCGGCTTGACCTGCTTGGTGAAGAAGGTGCGCTGCTCGGCACGGGCCTTCATGGTTAATGCGAACGCGGCGAGTGCGCCGGCGCGCGGGTCGATCTCGGTGCCGTAGAGGTTGTGGGTGAGGATCAGGCCGGGGATCTCGACAGGGCCGTAGCCCTCTTCCTCGTAGATGGCATAAAGCAGGTCGAAGGCGTAGGTGAGCAGGTGGCCCGAGCCGCAGGCCGGGTCGATGACCTTGAGCTCCTCGGGCTTGGTGATCTTGAGGAAGTCGGTCTCCTCGTCGACTGGGGCGATGTAGTAGTCCATCTGGCTGACGAGACCTGAGCCCGGGCGGTTGAGCATCCAGAGTCGGCCAAGGGAGTTCTCGACGAGGTAACGGACGATCCAGTGTGGCGTGAAGAGCTGGGTGGCCGCGGGAATCTCGTCAGCGCCAGCCTTCTTGTTCTTCTTGAACCCAGCGAAGACCTCGTCCTTCCGCTCCGAGATGTAGAACTGGTAGAGCCAGCCGATGACCTCGACGTCCTTGCACACGTCCTCGGTCAGGACCTTGACCGAGCGGTTGAGCACCGAGTCATCCGCGAGCAGGTTGGCCGGGATGAGCAGCTCAGTGAAGTCGCCCTCGCGCTCGAACATGAACGGCATGGCGCGGTTCCAATAGCGGCAGTAATCCGCCAGCAGCAACGCGTACGCCTCGCCCTGGGGGTCGCCGCTGGCACGCGTCCCGTCGAGAAGTCCCGCCACTGCCGTGCGGGTCAACTGGCTGACGACCTCGGTGTCGATGACACCGCGCTTGGCTTCTGCGAGGATCTCGGGCTGACCCACCTCGACTCCCGACTGCGGCGAGACGACACCGATGCCGGTGTAGCCGTTGGCCTCCATGAAGCGCAGCGCGATGATCCTGTTGAACCAGGTGTAGGCAACCTTGTCCGCGACGACCGCACGACCCTTGTCCCCACCACCGGCAGCGTTGACCGCCTTCTCCAAGGCGACGACGGCCTTGGTCTGCTCGACTCGCTCGGAGGAGCCCGGCGCGAGCACCGCAGCGATGCGCGCGGTGACCTCGCGGATGAGCGCGGTGCGCGCCCAGGTCGCGAAGTTCTTCAGCGGTGCCGTTTCCATCAGAGGGTGATTCGCTTTCCGTCGTTCAGGGTCTGGATGAGCGCGCTGCGCAGCGCGGCGAGGTACTTCTCGACGTCTTCTTCGGTTTCGAGGACACCGGATGCGCCGGGAACCGGGATCGTCTTGACCGAGACGGTCTGCTTGGGTGGCGGCATGTCATCCCCCGCACCCTGCTGCGATGCGGCGAGGACGTCGAGCAGGGCCGGGTATTCGCTCGACTCGAAGGTCGCTCCGATCTGGAGGATCAGCGCGACCTGGCTCTCGCTGGCGACGCGGGCAAGCGTGTTGTCGACGCGCTGGCTGACGCGCTGTTGCGCTTCGGGCGTTGCGTTGCTGAAATAGGCGCCGCCGAACAGCTCGGTCCTGCGACCCTCCATGGCGGCCGTGACATTTGCGCGGTTGGTCGCGACGATGCCGTCAATCTGGCCACGCAGGTCGTCGGCGGCCGTCTTGAGTTGGGCCATCTTGTTGCCTCGGAAGGCGTTGGGATCGGCGAGCACAGCCTTGACTGTCTCGTCGCTGCCAGGCGACAGGTAGCCCAGATTGCTGCTGTGGGTCGCCAGGAGCGCAGATGCGTCGTCGTAGATCGACCGCTGCGCACCGTTGAGGAACGACTGGATCGGATCGATGACGTTGTCCTTGGCTTCGAGCAGTTCGTCGCCAAGGTTGAACTCAGCGAGATACCAGTCGTCGGATTTGCCGACCGTCGGCTCCAACAGGCCGATGGGGCCGCCGAGCTGCCCGACGAACGGATACCGCGAGGCGCTGACCATGGCCTTCAGTTCATCGAGCTTGCCCTTGAGTTTGTCTGCGGCGTGACGAGCCAGCTCCAGCGGGTCCTTCGGGGCGCTGCCCTCGTCGAAGAAGTCCGTGCAGAACTTGCGGAAGGTGGCGACCTTTCGCTCGTCAAAGACCTTCTGTGGCGCAACAACGGCGTGCGAATGCTTCTGGGTGTTGCGAAGCGCCGTGGCGACCTCGCTGCGCTTGAGGACGTTGCCGTCGACCGTGAGGGTGATCTTCGAGTTGCCGATGAGCGAGGCGACGATCACTTCGATGGAAGCGAGGTCCCAGCCGTAGGGCTTGGCCTGGAAGGTGCCGACGATCGTCTTCATCGTCACCTGCTCGCCCTGCGCGTCCTTGCGCAGGATCGTCGACAGCACCTCCTGGGCGGGCTGGTCGATCTTCAGTAGCGCGTCGGCGTCGAAGAGTCCGCTGTCGGGGTTGGCTGCGCCCGCAACCTGCTGCTCGCTATATGTTGCTCCGCCGAGGAGCTTGAGCTGCGTGTAGGTGCGGTCGATAAGCTGCTGGACTCCCTCGGTGACCCGACTCAGTGCATCGGTCGACGAACCAGGCACGTCGGCGGCGTTGATGACGAGGGTGGACTTGCCGACTGCGCTCTGGAGACGCTGGACGAGTTCCTTCTCCCGTTCCCGGTTCAGGGTCGCCTTCGACTGGAGGATCTGCTCCTCGATCGCCGAGAGCGAGGTGGTCCGCTTGCGCTTGGTGTACTTGTCGGTCTTGAGGAGAAGGCGCAGGTCTGTCAGGACACGCTCGTCGGGTTCGAGGATGACGCGCAGTTCGTCCTTGCCCGCGCTGTGCATCCTCGTTTCATCCGGGGTGTATGGGTACTCGGGGGTGATGAAGTGAACCGAGAGTTCCTTCTGCGGCCCGTGGACCTGGTCGTCGAGCTTGAAGCCGAACGGAAAGTCCTGACCGTTCTTGGCGCAGCGGATCTTGTTGGTCTTCATGACGTCGCCGGATAGAGTCTTGAACAGTTGGGCGCTAACCTCAGAGGCATCGATGTCGACGTTCTTGATCTCCTCCTCGATCACCTGCTCCTCGTTCGTCAGGTACTCGTAGACGTTCCCGCTGCGCTGGACGTAGGTCTGGGTTTCCAGGAGCGTCAGCGCCTCCTTCACATCCTCGGCCAGCGCCGGCAGGTCAAGGCCGAACCGGTCATAGACAAGGACAGTCAGGTTGCGTGGCGTGGCCTGGAAGCTCTCGACGTACTTCACGAGGAAGAGTGCCTTGAGCAGGCGGATCGCGAGCTGGTTGTCGAGGTTGCGCTCGGCGACGTCGATGGAGCGCTGAGCCGCGGACTTCAGTGAGGCGCGAATGCCGGCGAACATGTGGTCGAACGTCGCGAGCGTGCCGACGTCGACATTGCCGATGTCCTTGGCGACCTGCTGGACGACACCGAGCATCGACCGCTCGCCCACCGAGCTGTTGCGCCCCTCGAAGACGTTGTGGTCCGAGATGCCCTCAATCGCCGCCTGGAAGAGCGGGAACTGGTAGCTGACGAACGGGTAGGTGCCGACGAAGTGCTGCTCGTCCGTGTAGTTGCGGTAGGTCTTCGCGCCGTCGACGAAGTCGAACAGGGTCTTGAAGTTCGCGGACTCCTTGGCGTAAATCGCCGCGAGCTCCGTGGCCCCTGCGTCGTTCTTGTCGAGCAGACGCTTGCGAATGACCTCTTCGACGTCAGCGCTAGTGAGCTTTAACCGGGTGGCGAACCGGGCTTGGATCTTGGAGAAGTCATTGCCTTGACCCTTCGTGCGGTCGCCGACGACCTTGTCCATGTCCTCCTGCGATGTGACGAACACCCATGCGCGACCACCGCACTTGGTGTTGAGGCTCTCCGCGATCGTCTGGAGGTTGAGCATCAGGTGCGTGTTCGAGCCGATGAACTGGCCGACCTCGTCGACGTAGAAGTTGAGCCGGTAGCCATCGGGCTGCTTGTCGAGCCATCCCTTCACCTCGTCAGCGAAGTCCTCGATCGAGACTGAATACTCGTTGCGGTACTTGGTGAGGATGTTCGTGGGCGCGCCCTCGGTCTGGCCGCTCACCTCGGCGTACGCCTTGGCGACGTTGGGCTCTTCGAGGACACCCTCTTCGCGGCCCTGCGTCCAGTCCCTGCCCGAGATGCGCTGGTAGGCGCCCTTGAAGGCGTCGTACTGGCCACGGTTGTCGAGGTCGCGCTCGAAGCGCGCGACGTGGCCCTGGTTGCCGTAGTAGCCGCGGCTCTCGTCGAAGACCTTCACGAACACCTTCAGCAAGGCGTCGGCCTGGTCCTTCGTGATGAGAGTGGCCTTCTGGTCAATGTTGAACAACAGGCTCTTGGCCGGGATGCGCTCAGCCTTGGTGAGCAAGGCGGGAAGGAACGCACCGCTCGCCTTCGCGTGAAAGCTCTCCGAGACCTTGATGCGGTCGAACGCCTGGCCCTCGACGTCGCCGAGAAGGTGGGCAAGCATCTTCAGCAGGTGCGACTTACCGGAGCCGAAGAAGCCCGAGATCCACACGCCATTGGCGTTGGTGTAGTTGGTGTACGCCTCCAACAGAAGCTCAAGGCCCTTGGCGGCCTCGTTGGTGAGGACGTACTCCTCGACCTCGGTCCCTAGGTGTGCGGTGTCGTCCGCCTTGATGACGCCCTCGATCGGGCGCTGGACGTCCTTGGCGAAGATCTCGTTGAGCAACATCAGGTCACGCTTCCTGTTCCAAGATGTTCTTGGCCCGGTAGTACTGGTCGTCCTTGAGTCGCCCGAACAGCACGAGTGAGGAGCCGAGGGTGTCGGACTGCTCGTAGCGGCCGGGGAAGAACATGAGCATGGGTTTGCCGGTCACGACGCTTTGGAGGTTGTTGAGCACGTTGTGCGACCGGATGTATGGGAAGACCTCTCCGATGCCGGTGAGGAAGAAGATGTCGAAGGCGCCGTCCTCGATCTTGGAGCGGATCGCCGGCGCAATGTGGAGCTGCGGGTCGAGCATCCCTTGGAGCAGCTCGCGAAAGTCGTCCTTGTCCTGCTCGGTCTCCAGCTCAAGGACGCGCTCCCACACACCGCGTTCCTTGAGGATCTCGACCGACAGGTCATAGAGGTTGATCTCGCGGACGGTGATGCCGTGCTGGGTCGAGAGCTTGGTCTTGATGCGCTTCTTCGCCTGCGCGACCGCGAGCGATGCCTCGGGGGCGTAGGGGTAGATGAAGAACGGGACCTCGTTGCTGAGGCCCTCCATCTGGAGAAAGCGCTTGCCGCTGAGTACAGCGAGCAGGTGGTCCTCCTGCTTGGTCAGGTCGGTCTTCACGCGTCGCCTCCGATCGGAAAGAAGCGGATGTCGCTGGGAGTGCGGGCCGAGAGTGCTCCGGCGACCCGAGTCGAGAGCACGGCTCGGAGGATGTGACCCTCGCCCGACAGAAGCCCGGCCTCGACGAGCATGCGGAAGACGGTGGACCGAAGCTTCTGCAACGTGGAGTCCTTGAGGTCGGCGACCTCCTCATGCCAGAGAGCTTTCCCTCTCACAAAGCTGTCGAAGTCGCCGTAGTTCAGAGTCGAAGCGAGGATGAGGAAGCGCTCGCGCAGCACCTCTTCGGCGAACTCACCGATCAGGTTGTAGCGGCGGCACGCAGCGACCCACATGACGTGGCCACGCTCGGAAGTGGTGGCGTCGATCAGCAACTCGATCTCATCGTCAGTGAGCACCGCGAGACGCTGTGCGACCTCGCGCGCGAGCCGGAAGCCCGACGAGCGCGTGCGGGACTGCAGGAGGTTGTCCTCCTCGATCAGCGCACGAACCTTCACCCAGTCATGTTCGCGGAGGTAAATGGGTGCCGCGACGAGCGCCTCCCGCATGAGGAGGGCACCACTGGTGAACGACAGCGCGTAACGCGTCGGCGAATCGGTCATCATGGGCACCTCCTTCTTGGTAGCGGCAAAGTCGATCAGGATATAGCCAGGGTCAGACACTTCCGACTGACAACAGCGAGAGCCGGTCAGTCGGGCAATGCCGGCTCCTCCGCGGCGGCTGCTCCGCCACCACGCACCCACTCGTCGACTTCGCTCGTCTGGAACTTCCAGAGTCGACCGACTTTGTGGGCGGGCATCGCCTTGTCAGCGATCCACGAGTAGACCGTGTCCTTCGTGACGCCCAAGTGGGCGGCGATGCCGTCGGCTGACAACCAAGGTTCGGACATGGCGATCTGGACCCTCCGATCCGGCGAACCTGCTATTGCTGGGTATGACCGACTCTAGTCGAGGATGATGCAGGTTTAGTGGGGTTCTGTCCGAAGTTCCATGGGAAGATGGCGCTCGTGACAATCGACGCCCACCACCTGGCCAGCGAGGAACGCAGCCGATGAAGGACTTCGACCCGGACAAGGTCATCGCGGAGTCGCGTGCCAAGCGCAGCAGGCGGCTCATTGAACACGAAGCCGCGCGAGCGGTCAGCCGTGCGTTGTACACCGACAAGGGTGGGCAGCCGACGCTGAGACCGTCGTTCGTTGTCTATCTCGACGAGCTCGGCACGTCTGCTCGACTCGAGCGCATGACGGACGAAGACCTCCGCGCCGACCTTCGGGCCTATGACGACCTGCGGTGGTTTCTCCACGACGACACGAATGGCTGGGACGCCGACACCCAACGAGTTCTCTACTTCAGCGACAACCTTGTCATCGTGAGTCCCATTGACGCCACGGGCACAAATCGCGACCTCGGGCTCTTCTTCCATATTTGGGCTGCCGCGGCCTACCAGCTGAACATGGGAATCCGCGGCCGGATGCTTCGCGGCGGAATCACTGTCGGAGACGCATACGCGGACAACACGTTCGTGACAGGACCGGCTCACCTGCAGGCGGTGCTGTTGGAAGAGAAGACGGCGTCCAACCCACGAATACTGCTCGATGAGGCGTGCGTAGAGCTGGCCCGCGAAGAGTTCAACAACGGCGGATACGCTGATAAGTCCGACTCTCCATATGGCTTCTTCCTGCTTCGAGACGCCGATGGCCGCACGTTCGTCAACTACCTCGTGGCCGTCTCCGAGGACGAGGGCTGGGACCCGAACGTCACGACGGTCGGCCTGGTCGGGCACAAGAAGCAGGTCGAAGCTGCTCTCGCGACATACACCAATGACAGAGTCCTCGCGAAGTACAGGTGGGCGGCGGCGTATCACAACTTCGTATGCGAGACGTTCTACGCGCGACCGGAGTTGACCATCACGGAGGTCGCACCGATTGCGTTCGAGCGCTTCTCCTGATGTGCCGACCAGCACTGGCACAGCAATAGCCAAGGAGTCATAACACCCATCACGGCGAACTTCAACGCGTTCCACGCGAAGAGCAGAACCAGCACGTTGAGGTACCCGAGGGCACCTCGCTCGATCAAGGTCGCGCAGACGCTCATGGCGAAGAGGTAGGCCGGTGTTGCGACGAGAGCGACGGGGACGGCCCACTTCAGGCCGCGCGGGGTGCGAAGCCAATCGACCGCGCGATTCGTAGGCATGTAGAAGCGCATGTAGCCATTGAGGGCTGTGCTGAGGTTCCAGAACAGGCTGAGCGTGAGGGTCTCCTTGGGGTCGTCTCACTTCACGCATACGCGTGAGCGCCGACAGGGCAGGCATGCGTGCGCCCGTCATGTGGAGAAGTCGGCATGCACTGAAGCTGTGTACCGTGATCAGCCGATCGCCCGACCTCTCGACTCCACGACCGGGCTGCGCCCGTCCTCGCCCGCGGCCTCCTCAACGAGCGCCCGGGCACGACGGATAGCCTGCCTGGCTCGGGCGGCGTCGAGCTTCTGTGCCTCGGTGCGCGGCACGCCGAGGGCACTGCGCCCGTCCACCTGGTAGCGGTCGCGGTAGGCGGCGACGGTCCTGACCTCGTGCAGCCATCGACCGCGTGCCGACCCCTTCGACCGCGGCGTGCCCAGCCGCTTGAGCCACGGCTCGTTGGTGTCGACAGCCTCCTGCGCGAGGGCAAGGGCGCGCGACTCGATCAGGGTCTGGCGCTCGGTGAGTGCCGAAGCCATCTCCGGGCTCATCCAGCCATAAGCGACGGGGATCAGTCCTGCCACCAGCTTCGGCTCGGTGCGGCGCTTTCCCCGCTTCGGCTGGGCTGCCTTGTGGAGGCGACTGATGAGCACAGCACCGATGTCCTCGGCATCGTCGAGTGGCCGCGTCGCGACGAGGCGCGCCAGGAGCCGGTCGACGTCATAGTGGTTGGACTCTGCGCGGCGCAGCTCGGCGGTAAGCGGGCCGAACGAGTCGGAGGTCACGACCAGTTCGACCTGCTCGTCGGTCAAGCCGCATGTCTCCAGAAGCCCGATCCAGCGGTCCCGCTGGGCGACGGCCGCGATGGTCTCGTACTCCGCAGCGATCTGGGCGATCGAGGACCAGCGCTCCTGCTCGGACTCCATCATCTGGTGTGCCGACAACTCCGCGCCGGAGTGCTGCAGCACGCCGAACAGCACGGTGCGTGCCGTTACCTCGTCGGGCTCCGGTGGTGCGTGCCCCTCGTCTGGCCTGTCCAGGGCTACGTACGCGATATTGGACTCTCGTCCACGGGTCATGGAGACGTAGAGGTTCTCCCGTGTCGTCGTGCCGGAGACGACGACGTGAGACGTGTCGACGGTGATGCCCTGTGCCCGATGCGCGGTGACGGCGTAGCCGAGGTCGACGTGTTCAGCGACGTAAGCCGCAGGCAGGATTACCGAGCCTCCGAAGGCGACGCCGAAACGCTCCACGAGCATCGAGCCGTCCTTGCTGACCTGGCTGACGCGCCAGCGGTCTCCGTTGCGGACCCAGCCTCCTCGCAGGGTGCGGAGTCGGCGGTCGTTGCTCCGGGTGATGATGAGGTCACCTGCCGATGCTTGGGTGCCGTCGCTGAGGTTCACCTCAGTGCTCGCTTCGGTATCCCGCTCGATGATGCGCTCGGCGCGTGCCCGTTTGTTGAGGTAGGTCACCGTCTCGCTCGCCTCGGCCACCAAGATGGTGGACAGCGCTGTCCGGACGTCGGCGCTCCAGGCGCGGTACGCGGCGTCAACCATCTGGTCCGTGGTGCCCTCGCGGACCCGGTCGTGATGGACGTAAGTGCCGATCACTTCGGCACGACCAAAGCGCAGGTCGAGCGAAGCGGTCTTCTCCCACTCGTTGGTGAACCGATGAACCTCGGTCAGCTCGGGAGTGTCAGGACGGGCGGAGGCAAGGAGGGTGAACGCCCCTCCAGCATCAACGGACTGAAGTTGCGCCCAGTCACCGACGAGTAGCACCTTCGCGCCGGCCTCGGACGCCAGTCCTGTGAGTCGGTCGAGAGTGAGCGTGCCGGCCAGCGTAGCTTCGTCGATGATGACGAGTTGGCCCATGCGGAACTGCGCCCGCCCGCAGTCGAACTCGTGAAGCCACTTGGCTGTGTTCTCGCACCCGATACCGAGGTCCTCAGCGAGGACCTGCGCAGCAACCGCGCTCGGGGCCAGGCCGACGACACTGTTCTTGCCGTGGGCCTTCGTCCATGCGCCCTTGAGTGCGTGCATCGCTGTCGTCTTGCCCGCCCCTGCCGGGCCGATGAGGAGGTCGACCTGGCGGCCCGACACGGTGATGCGTGCGAGCGTCTCAGCCTGTTCACTGCTGAGTATGTGTTCCTTACCGGTCACCCGCTCGACCATGTCGAGGCCGATTACCGGAGCGGTGAGGTCGGCCGAGCGAGCCAGCAGGCGGTGCTCAGCGGCCAGCAGGTCCTCCGAGGTGAACACCACCGAGTGCCGGGGGCGGAAGACGGTCGTGCCGTCGTCTCGGCGGAATACCTCGGGGCTAACCGCCAGTTCGGGCGGGGTCAGGGTGAGCGACTCCTGCTTGGCTTCGTCGACGATCATGCCAACGACAGCTTCGCGGTCCTCGACGCTGGCAAAGCGCCAGCCCATTGTCTGTCTGGACGCCTCGGCCCAGAGGTTCCAATGCCGCCAGGTCGAGCGCTTCTCGCTGACCGCGCCCACCACGGAGACGCCGACCTCGGCAACGACGTTAAGCGGGATGTCGTCGGCCCGGAGAGTGGGTCGGGCTGGGAGACGAGCACTGACTTTGCGCGCCCATTCGGCTTCGCCCGACCCGAGGACCTCCTGCGCCCGTCCTCGCCACTCGGCCGTCAGGTCTGCGAGCGAGCGGATCTGCTTCTCGGGCCGGGTCGACAGTGTGGCCCTCGCTCGGAGCAGGATCACCGTAGTCGAGGACGGGCGACGCCCGTGCTGCGCGAAGTAGTCCTCGATCAGGCGGTCCTTCTCCTTATCGATGGCGCGTGAGCGGCTTGAGAACTCCCGGATCAGCGCCTCGCTGACCGGGGCCAGCTCCCATGCGGGGTTGCGATCCTTGCCGCGGTCGCGCTGCTCCCACTCGATGCCAAAGGTCCGCGTGATGCGGTCGGCGAGCACCGCGTTGTAGTGCTCGGAGATCGCCACGACAGCGGCGTGCATCGGTCGCCCGTCCAGGCTGCGCCATCGCCCGTCCTCGACGGTCTTCACCTTGTTGGAGATGACGACGTGGGTGTGCAGCTGCGGGTCGCCGAGTCGGGAGTCCCAGTGGTCGTACGCCGTAGCCACAATCCCGACGATGTCTGCCTGGGCGACCGCGCCGTCCCCGGCATCGACGCCCCGCCGAGTTGACGCGACCTCCCGCTCCAGGAACGCGAGCACCTCGGCGAGCGCTTGATGGTGAGCACCCACGATGAGTGCTTGGGTGCCGACGTCGGCGACGGCCCACAGCACCGAGACCGACTTCGGGACGCTGAACGTGAAGTCGAAGCCCGCCACGGCTCGCTGCTGGCCGGCGGCAACTTCTTCGGCCCTGATCTGTGCGACGACAGCCTCGCGCTGCTCGCCGGTCATGTCCGGACTGAGGTCCGCAACTCGACTGGCAGTGCGCGCACTGACTTTGGCGTACTCAGGGAACGCCCGGCCCAGCCGATCGCCGGTCACCGGATCGCGCCCCATGCCGAGGAGTAGTGCGAGCTGCTGTGGAGTCACCTCGTCCCACCGCTTAATCTCTCCACCGCCGAGAGCATGGAGACCGGAGCCGAGCCATCGGCCCGGCGGGTTCCCATCCTCGGTGTAGTACCCGACGAGCGGGTTCGGGTCCTTCCTGTCGCGGTCGCCAGTGGCCACGCCCTTGAGGAGGTATCGGTAGCCCTCACCTGCTGACATCACCCGCATCGAAACGGTCATCCCTGCGCACCTTCCTTGGCGTGAAGGTGCGCAGCAGGTTCCACAGCCCCCGAGTGGGCCACTTATCCACAGAATCCCCGCCACAGAGCCCCCCACGATCTGCAAGACGTGTATCCCAGCAAGAGGGCCAGGCGCAGCGAGGACGGGCGGGTCGCGGCGCGCACCTGCGACATGGGAGGCGGCTCTCGTCCGCCAGACGAAAGGAGAGGACGTGAAACTCAGCCCGGTTCGGCGTCCAAGTTGTGGCATAGGATTCCACTACGGCGACCTCGCCGGTCAGCCGGATGGGCGGCGTTGTCTGCGCTCCTGGCCCGAAGGACTGGTGGAGGACAATGGAAACTCGGTTATGACGCATGTACGAGGAGTGATCGCACTAGCGACCGCGGTACTACTGCTGGTCGCAGGATCCTCGTGTGCCAACGACGGCAATGATCCTGCGGCGAGCGGGAGCCCGACTCCTAGTTCGCCGGCCCCGACCACAGCGACAACCACGCCGCCGTCTGAAACCGAAGTTGCTTCAGCGGCGGCGTCTGCCGCATTGCGGCAGTACTACGAGGTCCGCAACCAACTTCGTCAGAACCCCAGTCAGCCGCTGAGCCTTCTCGACTCGGTGGCGATCAGCACCGAGCTGGCGGCGCAGCAGAACCTCTTCAAGAGGGAGCGCAAGCAAGGCCTCCACCAGGTCGGCAGGACGGAGGTCGCAAAGTTGGAGGTCCAGTCGGTCAACCTCGACAACTCCGACCCGAAGGCGGGCAAGGTGCCGACGGTCCAAGTCGACCTCTGCTTCGACGTGAGCGATGTCGACGTCGTCGACGCTGATGGCAAATCTGTCGTCAGCCCCGACCGCCCTGACACCGGCTGGATTCAGTTCTTGGTGTCGAACTACGAGTGGACCTCCGACCCGGGCGGCGGATGGCGCGTTGCCTCCAGCCAGGACATCGAGCGCAAGCCATGCGAAGCCTCGTAGTCCGTATCGTCGTCACCTCGCTCGCAGTCGCGGGTCTACTTGCTGTTGCCCGAGGACCGGCGTACGCGGACACCGTCTGCCAGGTCACAGACCCCGAAACCGGCGTCTGCCTGATCTGGATTGAGGTACCCGGAACACCGGGCGACCCCGGCGACCCAGGTGACGACGGACCGAAGGACACCGGGACCGGCGCGGCCTGCTACTGGGATGGAACCGATCAGGGGATCACGAAGCCGCCACCCGGTCCCGTCCCCTGCTCCAGTGAGTACGGGTATTGGTCGAACGGGTACCACTGCTACATCTCGCTGCTCGACCCGCAGCCGCCCGCTGGCGACCCTAACTGGCAGGGTCACGAGCCGGGTGACGGAGCGGTCTACACCTGCTACCAGCCGCAGACCGACCTCCTCATCTGGATCTGGTCTGCCGACCCTCCTCCGAACTCGGGCGCCGGTCCGACCCCGCGCGAGGTCGCCCAGATCGCCATCGAACAGATGGGCCTTCGAGCAATCGACATCGGCATCACGCCCGATCCCGGCCCGGACTCCATCGGCATCGTCGGCATGCCCGTCTGGCTGTGGGCAGCCAACCCGAGTATCCACACGATCGGGCCGATTTCCGAGTCGGCCTCGGCTGGTGGCATCACCGTCACCGCGACTGCTCGGGTGCACAGGATCACCTGGGATATGGGCGACGACACCAAGGTCACCTGCACGAGCGCTGGCACGCCGTACAAGGCGTCGTATGGCAACCAGAAGTCACCCGACTGCGGGCACGTATATGAGAAGTCCAGCTCGACGAAGTCGGGCGGGAAGTACACGGTGACCGCGACGTCGGACTGGGTCATCACCTGGGAAGGGGCAGGACAGACCGGAACCATCCGGCTGAACGGTCTGACACGAACGGCCGAGATCGCGGTCGGGGAAGCGCAGGTGCTCGTGCAATAGCGGGCAACGGAGAGGCAGTGATTATGAGTAGTACAGCCACCCGAGACGACAGGACGTTCGACAGCGAGTCGGGTCCCGCCGCTACTGCGCTTGTGCCTCCGCCGAAACTCCGTCGACGACCCGCCCTCGTCGCTGCGGCCATCGTTGCAATCTGCCTGGGCGCTCTGCTCGCCGGCTGGGCATGGACCGCCACGACCGACACTCAAGAGGTTCTCGTCGCCCGGCACACCATCGAGCGCGGTTCGCTGATCTCGGCCGATGACCTCGCGCGGGTGCGGCTCAGCGCCGACCCGGCACTCAAGCCTGTGCCCGCGAATCAGCTCGACCAGGTCGTCGGGGAGCGCGCAGCCCTGGACATCGCCGAGGGCGGGATGCTCACGCCCGGCTCGTTCACCACTGAGGTCTTGCCTGCTGAGGGTGAGTCAGTCGTCGGCGTCGCGCTCACACCGGCTCAGGCCCCAGGCCTCGACCTGCAGTACGGCGACCACGTCCGAGTCGTGGTGACACCGGCGCAGGGTGAGGATCTCCCCGGCGGTGCCCCGCTAGTCAACGACGCCACAGTGGTCGGGGTCCACATCTCCGATGAGACCGGGCAGACGGTAGCCGACCTGCTCGTCCCCAAGGCCGACGCTGCGGTGCTCGCGACTCGGATCGCCACCGGCAACATCGCCCTCGTCCTCGACTCGCGGGAGCGCTGATGGCCGTAGTCGCTCTCGCCTCCGCTTCCGGCTCTCCCGGTGTCACCACCACGGCTCTCGGTCTGGCTCTCCTGTGGCCGCGGCCGGTCCTCCTCGTCGAAGCTGACCCGACCGGAGGCTCCGGGCTGTTGGCGGGCTACTTTCGTGGTACGCGGGAGTACGACGCAGGCTTGATCGAACTGGCTCTGACCGCAGATAACCTCAGCGACGCGCTCGCCGACGTCGCCCGTCCCATCGAGGGAACACAAGCCTCCTTCGTGGCCGGCACCCGCTCACATACTCAAGCGAGCGCTCTGCGCGACCTGTGGGCACCACTGGCGGAGGCACTCGGCGAGCTGGAGTCCACGGGCCAAGACGTGATCGTCGATGCCGGTCGCCTTGGGCTGAACGGTTCGCCGGAGTCACTGCTCGATAGTGCCGACCTTGCCCTACTCGTCAGCCGCACCACGCTACCTGCGCTCTCCGCGCTGCGTCCGTGGGCCGATGCCTCCCAGCGCCCGCCGCTCGATTGGCATCAGGCCGGAGTATTGCTCGTCGGGGAGGGGCAGCCGTACGGCGCTCGCGAGGTCGCAACGGTCGTGGATCTGCCGGTCGTGGCGTCGCTGCCTGACGATCCGGAGTCAGCTGCGGTCTTCTCCCGAGGGGCAGCACCACCAAAGCGCTTCGACTCCGGGCCTCTCGTTCGGGGCATCAACGCTGCGATTGCCTCGATCCACTCGACGATCACCCACCGTCGCAACACACTGCTCGAAGGGGCGCAGTCATGACTTCTGAACGCACCGAAGACCTCGAGCCCAAGATCGCCGGCCTTCCGCTCTTCAGCCAACCCGTCCCGCCGACCTCCAACCACGTCGGGGTCGCATGGCACTCGGGCACAGTGGCCCAATTGCGGGCTGTGAGCAACCCGATCGGCAGGGCCGTGGACTGGCCGCTGGCAGCAGCGCTGCGCGCCCATGCCTCCGAGCAGCTCAGCCAAGCCGTGGCCGCCGACCGCGGCCGTCTCGACAAGGCCGCCCAGGAGGAACTCGGCCGCTCGATCGTGCTCGACCTGATCGAGTCAACGGTGGCCGACCGCGTAAACGCTGGGTCAACGGCTCTCCCCGCTGCCGAGCAAGACGCGCTGGCTAGGGCGGTCTTCGACTCCCTCTTCCGACTGGGTCGCCTCCAGCCGCTGGTCGACGACGACCGCGTGGAGAACATCATCATCACCGGCCACGACAACGTCCTACTCGAACTCATCGACGGCTCACTGGTCGACGGCCCGCCGGTGGCTGACTCCGATGAGGAGCTGATCGACTTCCTGGTCTTCCTCGGCTCCCGCAGCGAGGTCAACGCACGGGGCTTCTCCGAGGCACAGCCACGCCTGCATCTTCGCCTCGACGGCGGCTCACGGCTCGCCGCCGCTGCTTGGGTCACTCCTCGCCCATCCGTGGTGATTCGTCGCCACAGGCTGATGGAGGTCACGCTCGACGACCTGGTTGCCCGGCAGATGCTCACGCCGGTCGCGGCGTCGTTCCTGCGGGCTGCAGTCAGGGCGCGCAAGAGCATCGTCGTCTCGGGTTCGCAGGGGGCGGGCAAGACGACAATGGTCCGAGCCATGTGCGCGGAGATCGACCCGTTCGAGGCGATCGGAACCTTCGAGACAGAGTACGAGCTACACCTGCACGAGCTGCGTGACCGGCACCGGATCGTCCACCCGTGGGAGGCGAGGCCCGGGTCCGGGGAGCGCGGGGCCGACGGGCGGGCGGCGGGAGAGTTCACCCTCGACGAGGCTCTCGTCGACTCCTTCCGCTTCAACCTCTCCCGTCAGATCGTCGGTGAGGTCCGGGGCAAGGAGATCTGGGCGATGATCAAGGCGATGGAGTCAGGCACCGGCTCCATCTCCACCACCCATGCCTCGGACGCGGTTGCTGCGATCCGCAAGCTCGTCACCTGCGCGATGGAGGCCGGCCCGCACGTCACGCACTCACTCGCTGCGAGCAAGCTGGCATCCACCATCGACGTGATCGTTCACCTGGACCTTCGGACGGTGAACGAGGGTGGCCGATCAACCCGCCGACGCCGGGTCGCGGAGATCATCGCCCTCGACCCGGGCGAACGTGAGACCGGCTATGCCACCACCCACGTCTTCGCACCCGACCTCGACGGAACAGCCACCCCCGCCGTGCTGCCGGACGAGTACCGTGCGCTCGCGACGTACGGCTTCGACATCGGCGGCTTCCTGGCCCAGCAGGAGGTGCGGCCGTGATCGTCCTCGTCCCCGCTCTCGCCGGTGCTCTGGTCGTCGGCGGGCTGCTCGCACTCATCGCAGGGCTGCGCCCCTCCCCGGTGGTCGCGCGCCTGTCCCGGCCGAGGAAAGTCCGCAAGCTCTCGAAGCAGACCCGGATCTTGCTGCTCGCCGGCCTCGCCGCCGCGGTCGTGGCATTCCTCGTCACGGGATGGGTTCTAGCGCTGGTCGTCGTTCCCGCCGCCTTCGTCGGTCTCCCCACTCTCCTGTCGGCTTCGTCAGCCGCGGCGCGGATCGAGCGTCTGGAAGCGATGGAGGAATGGACCCGTTCCCTCTCGGGCGTCCTGACGGTCGGCGTCGGCCTGGAGCAGGCACTCGTCGCCACACTGCGGTCCACCCCGACCGCCATTGCTCCCGAAGTGACAAGGCTGGTCGCCCGCCTTCGCGCTCGGTGGGTGACCGAGGATGCGCTGCGGGCATTCGCCGACGAACTGGACGACGCCACCGGTGACCTCGTGGCAGCCAACCTCATCCTCGGTGCTCGACGTCGGGGCGCTGGTCTGGCGAGCGTCCTCGAAGGACTTGCCGAATCAGTGGCCGCGGACGTCCGCTCCCGGCGTCAGGTCGAGGCCGACCGTGCCAAGCCACGCGCCACCGCCCGCTCGGTGACCCTCATCAGCCTCGGCGTGCTGGTGATCCTCGCCGTTTCGGGCACCTATGTCGAGCCGTATCAGAGCCCGCTTGGCCAGGTGATTCTCGTGACGCTGCTGACTGCGTACGTCGCGACGCTGGTCTGGATGAAGCACATGGCAATAGGACGGGCGATGCCCAGATTCCTCTCGCCCGTCCCCAGGAAGGCCGGTGCCGCATGACTACGGGACTCGAGCTCGCACTACTCGGTGGCGCGCTACTCGGCCTTGGGACGGTTCTCCTCGTCGTCCGTCTGATGCCGGCCGAGCCCGATCTCGCCGAGGCCCTCAGTCGGCTCACGCCCGCGCGAGGAAGGGCGAGCGCTCTCGGCCCCGTGAGCACGGCCAGAGGCAGGGAACGGATCGGCGTGTGGGCGATCAAGTCGCTGCCGCCCGCGGTCTGGGTCCGCACGCCGACCCGCGAACTGGCACTGCTGCGCATCCCACTGGCTCGGTTCTATGGCGACAAGATCGTTATGGCCCTCATGGGTCTGGTGATCCCGCCGCTGTTGGCGTTCCTCTTTGAGCTGATCGGGCTCGGCTTCCCGATCGCGATCCCGGCCATCGCCTCGCTCGGCCTAGCCGTGGCCATGTTCTTCCTACCCAACTACAACGCCGTCGACGACGCTGCGAAGGCCCGGCTGGAGTTCGCCCGCGCGCTCGGCGCCTACATCGACCTCGTGGCCTTGGAGCGCAACAACGGCTCCGGCGTGCGGCAGGCGATGGAGTCCGCAGCCGAGGTCGGTGACTCCTGGGTGTTCACACGCCTCTCTGAGGAGCTGACTCGCTCACGCTGGTCGGGCCTGCCGCCGTGGGATGCCCTGCACGCGCTCGCCGACGAGCTGGGATTGCCGGGGCTCGACGACTTCGCCGACATCATGCGGCTCTCTGGCGAAGAAGGCGCCTCGGTGTACGCCAACCTCCGTGCCCGCTCATCCGCGATGCGCACCGCGATGCTCCACGACGAGATCGCCGAGGCCAACGCCGTCGGCGAGCGGATGACCCTCCCCGGCTCCCTGCTCGGCGTCATCTTCATGGCGCTGCTCGTTGCCCCATCCCTACTGCGGATGTTCAGCAACACCTGACAACCAGTGACCCCCATGAAAGGGAACACATCGAAGGAAGGAACGCCTGCAAATGAACCGATTGCTCACACCCCTACTCACGTTCCATCTTGGAGTCCGTGCGCGACTCCGGGCTCGCGGCGAACGAGGCTCCGTCACCACGGAGCACGTTCTATGGGCCGTGGCCGTGATCGCCATCGTCGGCATCGTGGTTGCGGCGGTGAAGGCGTATGTCGAGAGCCAGGCCGGAAACATCAAGTAGCAAGCAGCGGGGTGAACGAGGCTCGGTCTCGATCGAGCTGGTCATCCTGCTCCCTGCCCTCTTCGCGGTGATGTTCCTCGGGATGCAGGCCGCGTTGTTCTACCACGCCCGCACGGTGGCGATCGCTGCTGCCCAGGAGGGTGCCCGCGCCGCCAGCGGTGAGAACGGCAAGTCGTCCGACGGCACCATTGCCGCCTCCACCTTCATCACCGACGCCGGTGGTGACAGCGTCCTATCCGGCGCGAGCGCGACGGCCAACCGGACGACCACGACGGTCACCGTGACCGTGACAGGGCACAGTCTGAGCGTGATCCCGGGCTGGAACCCGACGATCACCCAGTCGGCATCACTGCCCGTCGAGAGGCTGACGGCTCCGTGACGATGTCGATGCGCGTGAGGGACGAGCGAGGCTCCGCGGCGGTCGAGGCCGCTGTCGGGCTGCCTGCCTTCGTGCTCCTTGTCGGGCTCATCATCTTCGGTGGTCGCACCGCCACGACTCATTCAGCCGTCGAGTCCGCTGCTGTTGACGCCGCCCGCTCCGCCTCGATCGCGCGCACCAGTGCCGAGTCGAAGATCGACGCGAAGGCTGCTGCGCAGGCGAGCTTGGCCAACCAGGACATCCACTGCCTGAACGTGAGCGTGGTCGTCGATGTGTCCGATTTCGGAAAGCCGATCGGAGAGCCCGGGTCAGTGACCGCGACCGTGGAGTGCCTTCTCGACCTGGCCGACCTGTCCGTTCCTGGCGTCCCAGGAAGTCGCCTCATCAAGGCGACCATCACCAGTCCTTTGGACACTTGGAGGGAGCGCGGATGAACCGGCGCACTCGCGACGAACGCGGCTCCATCAGCATCTGGCTTGTCACGTCGAGCTTCGTGATGATGATGCTCGTCGGGCTGGCCGTCGACCTTGGAGGGCAAGTCCACGCCAAGCAGCGCGCCCACGACATCGCCGCCCAGGCCGCCCGGACGGGCGGCGAGCAGGTGCGGGCCGCTCCCGCCATTCAGGGTGACTACCTCGCCGTCGACACCTCCTCCGCCCGCAAGGCTGCCGAGGACTACCTGGCGGCCTCGGGCGTCACTGGAACCGTGACCGTCACCGGCGGCGACACCATCACGGTGAACGTCACCGACACCTACTCCCCCAAGTTGTTGAGCTTCATCGGCCTCGGCGACATGACCGTGACCGGCGAAGCCTCGGCACGACTGATACGCAGCCTCGGAGGGAGCGAACAATGACCCGACCCACGCCTCGCCAGCGATTCCAAGGTCTCGCGGCGATGATCGTGATCCTCCTGCTCGTCGTCGGCACGCCGCTCGTGCTCATCGCGATTGGCGCCGAGCCATGGGACGGCAACCTCGGCGATCTGCGCACACTCCTCTCCAGCCCGGACGACGGCACATTGGCCCTGGTCGTCATCGCAGCCGTGGCCTGGATCGCGTGGCTGGTGGTCGCCGTCTCGGTGATGGTCGAGGCCGTGGCGCGAGTGCGCGGCCTGCCGACGCCCTCGCTCCCCGGGCTCGGTTCCCCTCAGCGTGCCGTCGGTCAGCTCGTCGCGGTGGCGGCGCTGCTGTTCGTCGCTACACCGACGGTGGTTGCGGGGTTCCCGACGCCACCGGTACACGCTTCCGCCGCTGCGCCCGTCCCCCCGGGGCCCCGCCTCGCAGTCACCGATGCATCGCCCGTCCTCCGCGCGGCTGCGCCCGTCCTGATTTCCACCAACACCCCGACGAAGGAAAATTCGACCATCGACTACACGGTCAAGCGGGGCGACAGCCTGTGGAAGATCGCCGACCGGCTGCTCGGCGACGGCAAACGCTTCACCGAAATCGTCGAACTCAACCGCGGCGTCCTGAGTGGGCGACCGGACTTCATCGTCGCCGGCACGGTGCTCAAAGTGCCGTACGAAGCTACCGAGACCGATGGCGACCGTCGGGCCGAGGACTACGTCGTGAAGCCCGGAGACACGTTGTCGAGGATCGCCGAGGCGAAGCTCGGCGACCCGCTGCGCTATCCCGAGCTCTTCGAGGCGTCCCGCGACACCGTCCAGCCGGACGGGGCCACAATCACCGACCCTGATCTGATCCGGCCCGGCTGGAAGGTCTCGATTCCCGGGCAGGTGAAGCACAAAGCCGAGGTGCAAGAGGAGCCGGTTGAGGTCACGCCTCCCGTGACTGTCGAGCCGCCGACCGAGACACCCTCTGTCGAGCCAGAGCCTGGGGTGACGTCAGGTGGCGACGCCGACGGTGAGGTCGACGCCTCCGCTCCCGGTTGGCTGGTGCCGGGCCTGACCGGGGCGGGCGCAGTCCTGGCCGGGTTGGTTCTGCTCGCCGTGCGCGCCCACCGCAACACCCAGCTCCGCTACCGCCGGCCTGGGCAGACCATCGCCCCTCCTCCGCCCGAACTGCGCGCGGTCGAGAAGACCGCGTTCGTCTCGGGTGCTCCGCTCACTGCGAGCATCGAGCAGTTCGACCTAGCGCTACGACACCTCGCCGCGATCTGCGAGGACGAAGAACGAGCGTTGCCGTCGATCGCTACCGTGGCTCTCTCGCGCGGCACCGCAACACTGCACCTTGCAGATGAGGCTGATCTCCCCGAGCCGTGGACGGGCGATGGCCGGGAGTGGTCAACTCAGCTCACCGCGACACTGCCCAACCGCGACGTCATCCCGCCGTATCCACTACTCGTGACCGTCGGCCAAGACGACGCCGGCGGCCTTCACCTCGTGAACCTGGAGCACCTCGGCGTGGCCAGCCTGACCGGCGACCCGACCGCCGCCACCGCGCTGGCCCGGCACATCGCTGCCGAGCTGGCGCTCAACCCGTGGTCCGTACTCGTCGATGTCACCGTGATCGGCCTCGGCGAGGAGTTGGCCGCGCTGGACTCGATGAGATTGCGTCACCATGCGGAAGGCGAGCAAGTCGTCGCCTCGATCGCGCGGAGCCTCACCTCGGCGCGCGACCTAGGCTGGGGCGACCCCGATCCCTATCGCGCGCTGATTACGATCGGCGAAGGGACGGGCGAACTCGCCGACGTCCTGTCATCGCACATCCCGAGGCTCGGTGCTGCGGTGGTCTCGCTGGCTGCGCCCGTCCCCGAGTCGACTTTGATTGAGGTGGACCACACCGGGAGACTTCGTGCGCCCGTCCTTGGACTCGACCTGCGTGCGGCAGGGCTCACGCCCGAGGAGGCCTCCGCGTGCGCGGCCATCGTCGACCTGACCCGTGAGAGCGAGCCGGTGCGCATTGCCCCCTTCGAGCAGGCCGCTGACGGTTGGCGTGCGCTCGCCGACCAGGCCGGGGCGCTTCGCGAGGAGCTAACCGACGTGCGTGAGGAAGGCCCGGCGGGCGAGGGCTCCCTGCTGCCCAACCCGACCGAGGAATACGCCGAGGTCGCCGCCACGACGGCCGAGGACATCGAAACGCTCGCGCCGGTCGTACCCGAGCCGATCCGCCGCACCGTAGAGGAAGCCGATCCCACGCTCGACGAGGAAGTCGCGGCGTGGTTCGACCCCGAGAGCAAGCGCCCAAGGCTGATCCTGCTCGGCCCGGTGAACGCCCGCGCCTTCGGCGTGCTCGCCCCGGCCATTGCGAAGCGGAAGCCCTACTTCGTGGAGATGCTCGCCTTCCTCGCCCTCCATCAGGAGGGTGTCACCGGCAGCGCAGTCGCGGACGCGTTCTCGGTCGCTGGCTCCCGGGCAAGGACTGACCTCGGCATCCTGCGGGACTGGCTGGGCGACAACCCGAGGACGGGCTATGAACACCTGCCTCCGGCAACCCAGTCCCCAGCGTTCAAGGAGACCGGGGTGCGGACGTACCAGGTCGAGGACGTCCTCGTCGATGTCGACCTGTTCCGGCGGCTTCGGGCACGGGGTGAGGCCCGAGGGGCCGATGGCATCGAGGATCTCAAGACGGCCATGCGGTTCGCTGGGGGCGTCCCGTTCGGGAACCTCCGCGAAAGGGGCTGGAGCTGGCTACTCGACACTGCACGGCTCCACGAGACGATCGGCTGCGCCATCGTCGACACCGCCCACGTCCTGGTGGTTGACGCGCTCGCCAGGGGCGACCTGGCGTTCGCCCGCGATGTAGCGGAGACCGCGTGCAGGGCAGCGCCGTACGACGACATCTGCCGCCTCGACCTCGTGAAGGTTGCCGCCAGTGAGGGTCACGAGGAAACCGCTGACCAGATGCTGACGGACAATGTCTTCAACCGCACCGACGACTACCTGCCGCCCATCGACCTTCCCGAGAGAACGGGCGAAGTGGTCGGGAAGCAGGGCTGGGGTTCCTCGCGACGACCCCGAAACGCCTGACGACGTCCTCGCGCAACCCCTCCGTCGAAACCTTTTCGACTTTTGGACGGGCGCAGCGGAACAGTCCCGTGGCCTGCACAAACGCGCACTGTGAGCTTCCGCCCGTCCCGCGCCGTCCCAGGACGGGCGCACGTAGGACGGGCGAGTTTTGGTGCTTTGGTTGAGGACAGTCGAGTGCATGACCCGCCCGCAACCACAGCAAGCCGCGACAGTCCGGTGGAGTCCGCGGCTCCTGAACGACATCGTCAACTCGCGGGATCTCGCGACGGCGGCGGCACACCTGGCGGCCAGAGGCATCCCCGTTTTCCCGTGCGTCGCCGGTGGGAAGAGTCCGCTGACCGCCCACGGCTTCCAAGACGCCCGTGCCGACAGTGACGTCGTCAACTTCTGGTGGAGTCGCTGGCCTGACGCCAACATCGGCGTCCCGACTGGTTCGGTCGGTGGCATCGACGTAGTCGACGTCGACGTCCACAAGACAGGCTCAGGGTTCGCCGCCCTTGAGCACGCCCGTCGAGCCGGGTTCGTCGAGGGATGGGCATGGTTGGTCCGCACTCCCTCTGGCGGTCTGCACGCGTACTTTCTGCGCACCCACGAGAAGGAACAACGCTCGTGGCAGCTCCCGAGCAAACACATCGACTTCCGAGGCGACGGCGGCTACATCATCGCCCCGCCCTCCCGCGTGACCGGCGACGACGGCGTAACGCGCAGCTACCAGCAGATCGCCGTCGCTGAGCACCACCAGTGCTGGCCGATCGACGCCGCCGGGCTGCGCGGATTCCTCGATCCGCCCCGGCCAATGCGCCCGCCGACCGATATGCCAGCGATCGGCTCGCGACCCGACAAGCTCGCTGCCTGGGTGGCGTCGCGGCAGGAGGGTGGTCGCAACGGTGGCCTGTTCTGGGCGGCGTGCCGGATGGCCGAGGAGGGCCACGACCTGAGCACCACGACCTCACTGCTGGGCGAGGCGGCGTACGCCGCCGGCCTGCCCGAGCGGGAGGCGATGGCAACGATCCGGTCTGCGTTCCGGATCGCAACACGACTCGGAGCGGCCATACCGCCGCGCCCTACCGCGGCGGTTGAGGCGGTGGGACTGTGAACACGCCAGAGCCCTACGAGCGCCGCCTCGACCGCATCCTCCCTGAGCCCGCACCGACGCCAGAATCAGAGAAGGCCGTCGAGGCACTCGCAGTGCATCGCGACCCCTCGATCCCCGACGGTGCCGCGAAGCAGGAGACCGCCCGCTCACGACCCACGGTCGCGTGGGTCCGACCCAGCGAGATGCCCACCCTCATCGGGGCATCGTGGGTGCGCCGCGGGATCGACCTCCAGTCAGAACTGACTCGCCGCGCACGTCGCACTCCTAGCGCCGCTGCCTCGAAGGCAGCGCGCCGTGTCACCCGGACATTGATCGCTCGACCGGAACTGGCCGGCCCGACGACTACCACCCAGGAAGGAATCGGGCTATGAGCACGCCGACGTTCGCATCCGCCGACGGTCTGCGACTCCTGCTGCTGAACCTCGCTTACACCGGACCCCGCGCATGGCAGGAAGACCCTGCCGCTGCCGAGCTGATGACCTACACGATGGAGAAGTACGGCGCCCTCGCCCATAAGTACGGCCTACAGCCGACGGACGCCGCTGTCGCCTCTTTCGATGCCATGCGCACGCGTGCCGTTCGCGTGGCCGAGGACCCGTGGGCCGTCGTCACACACGCGGTGCAGCTCAGCCTGATCTATGAGTCGAGGGCAGAGGGTTTGCTGTGCTCGACGCAGCAGGCTCGCAAGACCGCGGGGACCGATAGGCATGATGCAGAGCGGTTCAGTGAGCGGGAGTCGGAGCTCGCGGACTTCCATCCGGCCTTCCACGTCCACGACGATGTCAGCGCGATCGACGAGCCGAAGCAGGGGAACATCGAGGAGGAGCCGACCAACGCGTACTTCGCTCTCGATGAGGCCGCGGTGCTGTTCGTGGAGCTGGGGTGGCTGGAGCGCACTGCGCGACTCGGACTGGAATACATCGCCGCCAGGCTGATCCGCACCGGCAACCGGCTCAGCGCCTTCGAGTCACTGCGGCGCGATGGGCACGGGCCGGCGTTGCTGGACGTCGACCATGACGCCTGGCTGACGGTGTTGCGGGCGGTGCTAGGCCACCAGCACCCCGACCGCGTTCACACAGCAGAAGGCCGCGGCGTCTTCCTGCGGCTACTCATCGGCGAGCACCTCGACGAGTTGTTCGAGGACGCGGACCTCGCGGACGCCATCCAGTCAGCCGCGCCCGAGGTCGAGACGGCAGATGACAGTCATGTCTGATCGAGGGCACATCGAGTTGGAGCGTCGGGTCGACTCGATCATCGTGGGTGAGCGACATCGTGGCGACGCCGGCGACCTCACGCCGCTCATGGAGTCGCTCAAGCGGGTCGGCCTGCTCCAGCCCGTGACGATCACGCCGGACGGCTACCTCATCTGCGGTTACCGACGCCTCGAAGCAGCGAAGCAGCTCGGCTGGAAGATCCTGCGTGTGTGGGTGAGGTCGGGCATCAGCGACGAGCTGACGCGGCTCCTCGCCGAGCGCGACGAGAACTTCACCCACAAGCCGCTGTCCGACCTCGAAGCGGCTCACCTGTTCGACGAGATGAAGGTGCTTCTTCAAGAGGACGCAGCCCGGCGGATGAAGGCCCACCAATTCAGAGCAGCAAACAACGAAACCGCAGGTCACGAGGGCTGTCCCGATTCGGGACAGCCGGAGACGGCTCCAGGTCGGACGACGCGCCAGGCGGCGCTGCTCGTTACCCAGAAGGCCTCACACAACCGCCTGGAGCACATCCTGGAGATGGAGCGAATCGCCGCCGACAAGTCCGCACCGAGAGCCGCGCGACAAGTTGCGGAGACCGAACTCGAAGCGATTCGCAATGGCGGAGCCGTCGACCCCGGCTACCAGCGAGTGAAGGCGGCGCAGCGCATCGCCGCCCTCATGAAGCCGACGGACGACACCGACATCGATGCACTTGCTGACGAGGTGCGGGCCCAGGCCAAGGCTGACCGGACACGGCGTATCAAGGAGAACCGCGCGAAGCGAGCAGCCACCGCGGCGAACGCCAAGCGATCGACCCGCTCGTTCGCGCTGACGTGGGTCGAGCTAGACGGCTGGACGAAGCGCTACGACGTCGAACAGATCGCCACCGAGGTCAAGTCGGACGACTGGGCGCTGTTCCTGCGAGTCCTCGACGAGACCAGGGTCTTCGCCGAGGCCGTCAACCTCGCACGGGAGTAGCCGAGTACCTGAGTCGTGACCACCACCGACTCCGAAGGCCACGCCAATGCGCTTCCCAACCACTCCCGACAGCCTCCGCCGACGCCGACTCATTGCCTTCGGCGCCGCGATCGTCCTACTGATGACCGCTTGCATCACGCATGCCGTGCTGGTCCACCGCTCCGCATCGTCGAGCGCCGGCAACGTCTTTCCGCACCCAAACGGCGGCGGCACGACCGTGGTTGAGACCCAGCCGACTGCCGTCGAGCTTCCGGCACTGCGGCCGACCAGCGACTCTGAGATCTTTGCTCGCCAGGTCGCCGAGGCGCTCTTCGAGTGGGACACCGGGACGCTCATCAGTCGCACCGACCACGTCGAGCAGCTCGTGGCCGTTGCCGACCCGACTGGTGAATCGACGCCGGGTCTGGTTTCCGACCTCGACAACTACCTGCCGACGCAGGACGCTTGGGTCGAGCTCGCGCAGTACGAGACCCTCCAGTGGCTCTCCATCGACTCGGTGGCCACGCCAAGCATGTGGGCCGAGGCCGAAAACCAAGCTGGCGACGAACTGCTGCCGGGCACGACGGCGTTTACGATCCACGGCACCCGGCATCGCAGCGGCATCTGGGAGGACGAGCCCGTCGCCTCCGGGCACGATGTGGCCTTCACCGTCTTCATCGTCTGCGGCCCGTCCTACCCCGAGTGCCACCTGCTCCGACTGTCGATGCTCGACAAGCCGTTGGACTGAGCGATGGCCAAGGTAGTCGGCATCGGCCTGGTCAGCCTCCTGTTCGCTCCTGCGACGTTGCTGCTCGGGATGGGCGCTCTGCTCAACCCGGCGGCTCAGGCGTCGTGCCTGCCGAGCACCTCGCCCGTCACGGCAGTCGAGGCGACCGTGCCGGAGACCGCCCGGGTCGTCTTCCCGCTGCCAGCCGGGACATGGGTGCGGACGAGTGGCTTCGGGATGCGTGTCCACCCGGTCACCGGCGAGTACAAGCTGCACACCGGCGTCGACTACGCCGCTCCGAGCGGCACACACATCCTCGCGGCAGCCGATGGTCGTGTGGCCTTCGCCGGCCCTACCTCGGGTTACGGCCATCTCATCCTGATCGAGCACACCGTCCGCGGGCATCGAGTCGCGACCGGCTATGCGCACATGTACGCCGATGGCATCCACGTCAAAGCGGGCGACCCCGTCACCGCCGGTCAGTACATCGGCGACGTCGGGATGGACGGCTATGCCACCGGGCCTCATCTGCACTTCGAGGTTCGCCCGGGCGGAGCCGATGCTGCACCCGTTGACCCAGAGCCGTGGCTGACCTCGAACGGCGCGTCCGACGTCGGCAGCACCGAACTGAGCGACGCGGGCTGCGGCAACGCCGGTGGCCCAGCTAGCTCCTACGCTGGCGACGACCCCAACCACCTCCTCGACGACCCGACCTCCGATGGCCAGATCACCGAGCGCACCGCGCGCGTGCTCGCCCAGGTCCAGAAGAACTTCCCCGACTCGCGTTGGGCGTGCTGGTCGCCGCGCGCGGGCCAGCAGTCAGAGCATCCCCTCGGGCGCGCGTGCGACGGCACCTTCGGCAACTCGATCGGCACGGCGGCCAGCGGCCCCGCGCTCGACCTCGGCTGGAAGGTCTGCAACTGGCTAAAGGCCAACGCCGAGACCCTCGGTGTCGAGTACCTCATCTGGCAGGGCCAAATCTGGTCGGTTGCCCGCAACTCCGAAGGTTGGCGCCCCTACGACGGCGGAGGGATGCACGACCCCAACAGTGTGACCGGCGGTCACTACGACCACCTCCATTTCACGATCGCCGGCAACTAGCCGGCCGTCTCGGCGCGACCATCAGGCCAGTCGGGCCACCAATGTCGGACCCCTACGAGAAGATCGTGTGGTGACTGAGCGTGCCGTGCCTTCCCGCCACATGTGGTTGCCGTCCGCGCTCCCCGTGCTCTTCGGTGAAGAGCTGAAGGTCCCAGATCCCTGGCCGGGCCTCCTGGAACACGTTGCAGAGTTTGAAACGCAAGCGACCGAGCTCCGCGACGAGGCCCTACGAGACGCAGAAGAACTTGAGACCGTCGGCATCGAGCTGCTTCAAGCCGGTAGCGACTCGAGCATGTCTTCGCACGGAGAAGCCGCGGACCTCCGCGCACCGATGCGCGTCGTCCTGATGGGACGGACGATGGCTGGGAAGTCTTCGCTTCTCTCGGCACTGACTGGAGCACACTTCGACCGGATTGGTGACGGTCGCCAGCGCTTTTCGCGAGACGTCTTCGGGGCGACCGCAACTGCGTCTGGCCGGATCCAGTTGGTGGACACGCCTGGCGTTGGGGCCCACCTTGGAGCAGACGACACTGAACTGGCCATCAAGTCCGCTCTTGATGCGGATCTCATCGTGTGGGTCAACAGCAGTGACTCGATCCAACAAGAGACCGCGACTGCGCTCCGCCTTCTCGGAGTCATTGGCAAGCCAATCATCGTCGCTCTCAACTGTCGTCAGTCGCTCAAAGGCGTTGGCAGGATGAACCTGCTGAGGTTCCCTGACCGGGTGTTCGGGAACAAGGAAGGCCTCGTCGATGAGATCAAGCGGCACATGGCATCAGCCGGCGTCGAGCCGCTCGATGTTGTCTCTGTCCACGCGCTTGCTGCCACCGAGGCCTTGGCGCATGCCGAGATTGATACGGAACTGCACGCCGCCAGCCGAGTCGATGACCTTACCAAGGCCCTGATCCGCGAACACGCCGCCCACAGCGGGACTCGGCGGGCTCTTCGATTGGTCGACGGCCCGCGTCTACAGGTCGAAGAAACCTCACTAGCGCTGATGAGTGGGGCAACAGCCCTCCAGGCACAATCCGAGCGCAACAGGCGCATGACCAACGACGTACATGCGCGCCTGGCGCGGGTTCTGCGAACGGCCAACGAAGCGATGACATCCGACATCGAAACAGCGGTCGGGCGCCGACGCGACTGGCATCTCACGGTCACAGACTTCGGAGAGTCGGTCACCTCGGCCTGGGAGAACGAAATCTCCGCCTTGCAGGCGGAACTGCACAAGACACTGGAAGACAGACTTTCAATGTTGGCAGCTGAGGTTGAATCGACGATCGCCGACACCGACGCTGAATGGGCGAGTGTCTCTTCCGACGCTTTCGCGCTGAGCGGCCTACGCGAGTTCGATGAGGTGTGGGGGAACCGGCTACTACGTGCTGGGATCGGCATAGGTGGAGCCATCGCCGGAGGGTGGGCAGGATTTCAGGCGGGTGCAGCCATTGGACTGGCGGTGGGTGCCGCTGGCGGTCCGGCAGCAGTCATCACCGGGGTGGTCGGCGGACTCGTCGGTCTTGGTGTCGGTGTGGCAATCAAGCCCCTGAAGAGCCTCGTCGACCGAGTCTTCTTAGGCAAAGACGCTGTACTGCGGAAGCGACGTGCCGGGGTGGCGAAGCAAGTCGGACCAATTCTCGACGACTTGACCCAAGAATACGCGCAGGCCGTCGCGGCACAGCTCGACGCACTCCGCGACGACCTCGCCAGTGAGCGCACTGCAAGTGACGAGCGCTCTGCATCCCTCGATCGACTTTCATGCCAGTGGACTCAGCACAGCGAGAATCTGCATGCGTTGACTCGGGAACTCGACAGGGAAACGACGTCGGCCCTATTGCGGATCGCGGGCCGGGAGCGGCTGGCTCGTTCCGTGAAGCGGGCGACGCGTGTACCAGGGGTCGGCATCCTCGCCGAGTTCGGGGATTCCGCCTTCTGGGAGGCTTGGCTCTACCCGCCAAACCTTGGAGAAACACTGTCAAGCGGAAAGGCACCGTTCGCTGGCGGCGAAGCAGCAAGCGCTCTTTCGTACGCCCTCAGCCTCGTTGACGCCTCCGTGAGCCTCTTGAGGGCCGACTCAACGTCGGCGACCCTCCGCATTAACGCGGACATCCCCGCCCCGATCACCGAGACTTGGGCAGGTGCGTTAACAGCCCACATCGGCAAGCACATCCACATCGAGACGACAAGAAGGACCCACAACGCATGACAGTGAACCTTTTCAAAGTGTCCTCCGCAGCCGCGAAGGAACTGGGCGACGAGCTTCGCGACATCCTCGGCGCACTCGATCCTTCGGTTGCTCAGCCACTGCTCGATCGCCTCTCCGTCGAGGCCCACTCGACTCCGTTGCTGGTCTTCACCGGGCAATACAGCAGTGGGAAATCAACGCTCATCGAGGCCCTCACCGACCGAGCTTTCAGCGTCGACATCGGATCCGGCGTCACCACCGACGAGGTAACCGAGTACGACTGGGAGGGCGACGTCAAACTGGTCGACACCCCTGGCGTCCATGCGGGACGACCGCACCACAACGAGCGGGCCGAGCGCGCACTCCAATCAGCAGACCTCGTGCTCTTCGCGGCGACTGTTGAGCTTTTCGACGACGTTCTCGCCGCCCACCTCCGGGATGTACTGGGACGCCTCGGCAAGGCTCGACAAACCCTCATCGTGATCACCAAGGCGGGCACGATGGAGGCAGCCCCGGGCATACGCGATGCAGCGATCGAGGAAGCTCTGGGCCCGTTCGATCAGGTTCCGTCGGTGGAGTGCGACGCTCAGTACTACCTCGATGGTCTTGACCTCGCGGACTCCGATCCTGCCGAATCAGCAACCTACATCGAAGCATCTGGCTTGGCTAACGTCACGAGCCTAATCAGCCGCTTCGCCAGGCAACAGGGAGACCTCGGAAGGCTGAGTCAGCCGTTGCAACTCATTGTTGCGCTTTCCCTCGAGGCGTCGGCCGCCCTCGCAGAGGACCCCAACGAACAGGCTGCCCTCACCGTCCTGGCCAGACAGCGTTCAGCGCTCTCCAAGAGGCGAATCCATCTAGACAGCCTCCTGGAAGTCCGCGCGGTCCAGTTCCGAGCGAGCGCGGTGCGCGCCGCCACTCAGTTCGCCGACAGTATCGAGCGTGACGAGCAGAGCGCATCTGGATCACCCGCGGACACTGCGCTTGACGCGCACATGGCAGTCCTCAATGAGAGTCTCCGCACGGCGCTGGATCGGTTTGAGGATGCCGTGCGACAGGTGCTCGAAGCCCAATTCGATGACCTCGCCTCTGAAGTCTTGGCGATCGAAGCCACTCCCCACGGCCGTATCTCGCTCCAACTCGGCGAGCCAGACGCTGGCGGCTTCCAAGCAGGGCAAGTGGAAGTCCGACCAGGCAGCGCTCCCCGCCCGGCGCCCCCGAGTTGGGCGGGCGACCTCTCCAAGTACCTCAAGCAGTTCCACAAGGTCTGGGGCGCAGGCGACGGCGTCAAGGCAGCGGCAGGCAGCAACGGGCACCAAGTCGTGCTCAAGGTTGGCCACGCATTCGGCAAGAAATTCAAGCCGTGGGAGGCGGTCCGCGCGGCGGACAAGATCGGAAAGTTCGCCAAGGTAGGCGGGGCGTTCATTGCCGTCGGGATGGAGGCGTACGGCGTCTTCGCAGATGAGCGAGCAGCTGTAAAGGCTGAGCAGGCACGGGCGGAACGCCGTCGCAGCATCACCCAAGAGATCCTCGCGCAGGCGGAAGACATCGTGGCTGATGCACTCCACATGGTCGGAGCCAGCTTGAACGAGATCTTCAAACCTGAGTTCCAGCGCATCGACGCATTGGCGAACGAGATTCGCGGCGCTCGCGCAGGTCGATCCGACCTGCGCGACCGGCTGGACTCTGTCCGTCAGAGTGCTGAGTCGGCGTTGACCGAACTGGCGAACGCACCGGGGAACGACTGAACACTCGGCAGGTTCCTCGGGGCGACTCGACTTGCACACCTCATGTGCATGGTTCGCCTCATCGCCGCATCCGTAGGCCCGGACTTTAGTGCTGTCGGCGGCTCCAGCCAGCTCCGCACCATCGTCGGCGCACTACTTACGTACGGTCTGATCACCGCAGTTCTGATGGTCGTCATCTGTGCGGCGGCCTGGGCCATCGGCTCTGCGCAGGGTAGTTGGCAGACCGCGAGCAAGGCCAAGACTGGGCTCTTCGTCGCGCTCGGCGGCGCTGCCCTCGCTGGTGGCGCGCTCGCCTGGGCCAACTGGCTCCTAGATGTGGGTGCCGCTTTGTGACCGAGCAGCAGCTCGCCTTCGACATCGAGGGCATGATTCACGAGGCGGCGGTCGAGGCGGCTCCCGAGTGGTCCGGCGCTCCCCTCCACTTCACGACGGCGTACTTCTCGCCGGCCGCTCTTGATGCGGCCTTCGAGCACTGGCAGTTCCTGCACAAGCTCGACTACTCACGCGCCCAGAGCCACATGTGGCACCGCGCCATCACCGTGCCCGGTGGCGTCGACATCGGTGACCACGGTTTCGACTTCTTCACCGCCGACCTGCGCTGCGAGCCGTGGAAGCACGACGGGCCTCACGGCGACTGCATGTGCGTCGGCGACCTGGCCTACATGGCGACCTGCGAACCGCACGGATGGCACGTCACCGCAGGTGATGAGAACTCCGCCGTCGAGGGCTGGCACGACCACGCGTTCCCCGGCTGGCGCGACCTGCCCATCCTCCCTGCTCGCCTGCGCGACTTCGAGACGGTCGGGCTCTCGAAGGCAGCAATGCAGTGGATCGAGAACCACTACCCAGAGTCGATGCAGGTCGTTGGCGCACCGGTCATCACCGAGCGCAGCAGCATGGGCACGCGACATGTGCCCGGCCGCTCGCCCTGGGGTGGCTACGACATCTCCCACACAGCCGTCGACCCAAGTCGGACGATCGAGCCGCGCAGACGGCGTCGTACGCACGAGGTCGCACTGGAGCCGCCGCGCGCATCTGCGACACCGACGTCCATCGGTCTCGGCGACTGATCGGATCAAAGCGAACACCTGAGTGACGAGGCAAACATGCCGCTCTCTCAGGAGGAATCGTGATCAACCTTGGTCAACCCATGACGATCTCGTCCCTGCTCCCGCAGGACATCACCATCGGCCCGAACTCCAACGGCCTGCCTGGCATCGGCCAGCTTCGCAGCATCGTCGGCGCGTCCATGACGATCGGGCTCATCCTGGCCGTTCTCGCCTTGATCATCTCGGCGATCGTGTGGGCCCTCGGGGCGAACTCGTCCAACCCGCACCTGGCGGGCCGCGGCAAGCTCGGCGTACTGGTCGGGGTGGGCGCGGCCATCATCACCGGTTCCTCCGTCGCCCTCGTCAACTTCTTCTGGAATGTCGGACAGTCGGTCTGATCACCGCGAGCGCGAGAGGACACGACGATGGTCGACGTTTGCGACGTACCGGTTATCTCTGGAGTCTGCGATGTAGCGGGCGACGCCGCCGGCGCACTGGTGTCTGCTCCCTTCGACTGGCTCGCCCAGGGAATGGGGCAGGCCGCCGGGTGGATGTTTGAGGCTGTGTGGAAGGTCTTCGACTCGACCACGATGGTCGATGTCACCAGCAGCCAGTACACAAAGGTCTACAACATCCTCTTCGGCGTCGCCGTCTTCGTCATGCTCGGCTTCTTCATGCTCCAAGTCATCGGCGGCATGATCCGACGAGAAACTGCCGCGCTGTCCCGTGCGGCACTCGGGTTGGCCAAATCGATCCTCGGATCGTTCGTCGCCCTTGCGCTCCTCGCCACCGCGCTGGAGGTCGCCGACCAGCTCTGCATCGGAATCGTTCACGCAGCGGGGACCAATCTGGAACAGATGGGCGATCGGATCGCCCTGCTCGCCGGCGGACTTCTGACGCTCAACATCGCAGCGCCAGGTGCTGGCGCGATCATCACGATCTTCATCGCCGGCCTCGCTATCGGCGCGGCCGTGATCGTGTGGATTAGCCTGCTCATCCGCAAGGCGCTACTGCTCATCGCGATCGTCTTCGCACCCATCGCCCTTGCTGGGTCAAGCTGGGACCACACCCGAGGATGGGTGGGCAAGTGGGCAACCTTCGTCATCGCACTCATCTTGTCCAAGGTCGTCCTGGTCGTGATCTTCCTGCTCGCCACCGCGCAGGTGTCAGCCCCGATCGACGGCGATCTTCAATCAGTGAGCGACCCGATTGCCGGTGTCGTGCTCATGCTCATGGCCGGGTTCGCGCCGTACCTGACCTACAAGGCGATCAGCTTCATGGGCTTCGACATGTACCACGCGATGTCGGCCGAACAGGAAGCCAAGTCGGCACTCAACCGGCCGTTGCCAATCCCCATGAGCCGACGCCCCGGCGCGGAGCCGAGCAAAGTCCTCGACGGTGGATCGAACGGCGGCAGTGCAGGCTCGGGCGGAAGTACGGCTCCACTGCCAACGCCTACCTCCGGCTCGGGTGGAGGTTCGGCGGCTGACGGATCACTGGGCGCGTCTTCTGGAGGGGGCGGCGTGGGCGCAGGTGGAGCGGCCGCCGGTGGTGTCGCCGCCGGTCTCATCGTTGCGAAGGAGGCCGCAACCGCCGGCGTGCGGACCGGTCACTCGGTCGATGCGGCTGCCTCTCAGCAGGCCGACGCCGCGAACCAAGTGCCGCCGTCCGCGGGTGCACCCGCGCCACCCCACGTCGCCGACTCCGTCCCCGCCCACTCCAACGGCAAGAGGGGCTGACCAATGAGTACACGCGCAGCCGCGCATGACTACGAGCTGGCGCCCGTGAAGTTCTCGCGCCTCACCCGACGCGGGGTCCTGCTCGGCCTGTCTGGATCGCAACTCGTCGTCGTCAGCATCGGCGCGATCGTGCTGGTCTTCGCCCTCTACTTCGGCGGCGGCGCATCGCTCATGTACGTCGTTCCGATCCTGCTCCTCTGCGCGGCCTTGACCTGGATTGGCGTCGGCGGTCGCCGACTCGTGGAGTGGCTCCCTGTCGTCAGTCGCTGGGCCTGGCGCTCGACCGGCGGCCAACTCCTCTTCCGCCGTCGTGTCGTGAAGCCTCGCCCCGCTGGGACGCTCGCGCTGCCCGGTGATGCGGCGCGTCTCCGTCAGTGGCTCGATCCTGAAAGCGGAGCGGTGATGGTCCACGATCCCCACCAGGCGACGTTGACGGCGATCGTTGGTGTCACACATCCGGCGTTCATTTTGCTCGATCCCCTTGAACAGCAGCGGCGAGTTACCAGTTGGGGCCGTGTGCTCGCGACCACCTGCCGGTCGGGACGGATCGCCTCGATGCAGGTGATGGAGCGGACGCTGCCCGACTCGGGCACGGGTCTCTCTGAGTGGTGGTCAAAGCACGGTCAACAGGACGGGTCCTGGACATCGACCACGTACGGCGAGTTGATCGACCGCGCCGGTCCCGCCGGTGAACGGCACGCGAGCACAGTCTCGGTGTCCGTCGACCTCAAGGCAGCTTCCAGAGCAATCCGTGCGGCGGGTGGTGGCAACCGAGGAGCCGCAGCCGTGCTCCGACAGGAGATGGCAACGATGACTGCGGCCCTTCGGGCCGCTGACCTCTCGCCTTCCGGCTGGCTGGAGCCAGGCGATCTGGCCGTGATCCTGCGCTCGGCGTACGACCCTGTCGTCGCGGGCGCGCTTGAGCGTCACGGCGACCTGGGCCGCGACCTCGCTACCGCCGGGCCGGTCGCGGTCTCAGAGAGCTGGTCGAGCGTGCGCAGCGACTCAGCCCATCATTGCGTGCTCTGGGTCAGCGAGTGGCCGCGATCCCTCGTCTATCCGGGGTTCCTCGCTCCGGTCCTGCTCTCGTCCGGCGTGCGCCGCACGTTCTCGCTGCTATTCACGCCGATGCGTACAGACCAAGCGGCCCGCGACATTCGCAAGAAGAAGACCGAGTACATCTCCGACGCGGCGCAGCGCCAGCGCATCGGCCAGATCGAGGACGCACAGCAGAGCGCCGAGTACAACGACGTCCTTCAGCAAGAATCAGACCTCACCTCAGGGCATGGCATCCTCCGCACCACCGGCCTCATCGCAGTGAGCGCCCAAGACCCCGACGAGCTTGAACGTGCTGTCGCCGACATCGAACAAGCAGCGATCCAAGCCTCCTGCGAGACCCGCCGGCTCTGGGGGCAGCAGGCCCAGGCGTTCTCGGTAGCGGCACTGCCGCTGTGTCGGTCGGTGTAAGCCCCTGCGAACACGATGACGACGGAACCATCATCAATGTCGGACCCGCTCACTAGACTTGAAGAGTGCCGCCGAACGATCCACCACCGCCACCACCCTCGTCGATGCCTTGGCCGACGCCAGGCTTCGTCCTGCCGCCACCACCGTCGTCGATGCCGCCGCCGGTTCCCGGAACCGGCCTGAGCGCGCAACATGAGTACGCAGCACCGTCTCCCGTCCAGGCAGCCAGCATGGGGTCATACCCGACATACAGGGACAAGTCGCTCGGTATCGCTTACCTGCTGTGGCTCTCCTTAGGGTGGCTTGGTGTGCACCACTTCTACCTGGGGAAGGTTGGGCGAGGGGTCGGCTATCTCCTGACGTTCGCCTGGTTCACGATTGGCTGGTGGGTCGACCTGTTCACACTTCCGGCGCAGGTCAAGCGCATCAACTTTGAGCGTCGGGCGGGCGTGCGATGAACCGGGTCACCGTACGACGTAAGGTGCGGAATGGCGCGTAAGAAGTGGGACTACTACAAGGTGGCCGGGGGAACGCCTCTGACACAGTCCAAGAAGTCCGCTGGCGCTTTTCGTGGACTGGTGCATGGCGCCAAGGGCGTCAAGAAGCAGGCCGAGTTCTTCAAGGTCGACAAGAAGCGATCCTTCCTCGGCACGCTGCTTGCGTTCGCGGGCAAGTGCCTGGCCGCCGTCGTTGCCATGGGCGCTGTGATCGCGATTGGTGCTTTGCTCGTCTCAGCCGTCGCTAATGGAGTCGCTGCGGGTCTGTCCGATGTTGGGGAGGCCATCTCGGCTGCCTCCGGGTACTTGGTCATCGGTGCTGGCGTCGCCGCCCTGATTGCAGTCGCCGTTGTCGGAATGAAGATCGCACGATCTATTGCACGGAGTCGCGCCCGAGCCTCCGAACGGGCCGAAGCCCGCCGCATGGCAGCGGCAGAAGCGATCTCACGCGTCCAGCAAGCCCGGCCGACGCAGGCGGCCTACGGTCAGCAGCCGACGTGGACACCGCAGGTCACACCGAACACGCATGTCTCGGCCACACCCGCAGACTGGTACCCCGACCCGTCGAACGCAGCGCAGTTCCGATACTGGAATGGGGCGGCGTGGACCAACCACGAAAGGCCGCGGCACGCCACCGCGGCAACGCCGGCGGGGTGGTACCCGGCCCCCTCGGACCCGTCCCAACTCCGATACTGGAACGGCACCTTGTGGACTGACCATTTCACGCCGAGAAGCGGGGCGTTGCCCGCCATACAGCCAGCGACGATGCCGGTGTCCGATGCGGGCCGCGTCCCAACTGGCGGCGAAGCGCGGATCTCGATGAGCAGCGCCGAATGGCAGAACCACGTCCGTGCGTGGATGGCTGCCGGAGCCATAGAGCGAGAGCTGTGGCGCCGGCTGTCCAACGCTCAGATCAACGACGCGGATCAGCTCACCCTGGAAGCTCAGCGACGGATGGAGCAACTCACTGCTGAGCAGGGCGCACAGCAAATCCGACTGATGCTTGAAGCCAACCCTGGCTTGGGTGACGAACTGGGACTCTCCGAGTTTCTGACGTACTTCCTAAAGAACCTTGCTCCACTGGGTCGGAATGAACCCGTGAGCATCGACCGCGCCGGCGAGCGACGGCGCACGCTGTAGCGCAGCGGCCTAACGACGCCGCGCTTGACGGGCGTACTGGGCACACCTCCTTCTCGACCACATCGAGGAGGAGGCTCCGATGCCCACGTTCGAGGACCCCGCGGCAGACGCCGACGAAGTACAGACGGCTCTGCGCGCGCTTGCGCACGCAACACGATCAATCGATGACCCGCGCCAGATCTACTCGGTGCTCGGGTCGCTCACCTCGGCGGTCGCCTCCCTGAGCCAGTCACTCCACCAGCTCGCTGCCTTCCACGACACTCCATCGCAGAGGTCGACGTGGGCGGTCACCGACTCGCGCACCGGACGCGCTGCGGCATACAAGGTGTCGTGGGAACTGCACCGCTCCGCTGAGGTCCGGCATCAGGTCTCCGAGTCGATCGGACACGCTCACGGCGCCGAGTCGACGATCAGCTACGACCATCGCGACTTTCCATTGGCCGACACTCCTCACCGCACCGTCCATCGCGGGCTGGGGCTATGACGCGCTGGAACGAGGGCCGACTCCACAGCGCTGTCTTGGTGGCACCGCGACGGGAGAAGCGCCGGGACCGACGCACACGTAGGTCCGCAGCGAAGGCGCTCCTCGACGATGACCGCGACACGCGGAAGGCCAAGGTACGGGCAAAGGCAGACGAACTGGCTGCGGAGCGACGCGCAACCGTTGTGGTGCCGCGTGCAGGCGAGTCGGGCCCCGCGGCTCTCCGAACACCTGGCCGTCTTCGACTGCCGCGCCACCAGGACACGTCAGCCACCCTTGCTGGCACGTATCCGTTCCTCGCCGAGGGAGGGCTTGGGAGCGACGGCGTGTTCGTGGGCCAGGACCTCTACAGCGGGAGTTCCTTCGTCTACGACCCGTGGGTTCTCTACTCCCGCGGCTTGATCACTGCCCCAAACCTCGTACTCGCTGGGATCGTCGGCTCCGGTAAGTCGGCGTTGGCGAAGAGCCTCTACACCCGGTCGATCCCGTTCGGCCGTCGCGTTTACGTGCCCGGCGACCCAAAGGGTGAGCACACCGCTGTCGCGGAGGCCGTCGGCGGCAAGGCGATCGCACTCGGGCACGGAATGCCGAACCGACTCAACCCTCTCGACCAGGGACTCCGACCTGCTGGGCTCGATGATGTGCAGTGGGTGGCACAGGTGACTTCCCGACGACGTGATCTCGTCGGCGCCCTGGCCGAAACGGTCCTCGATCGGCGACTGACACCCCTGGAGCACACTGCGATCGACGTCGCACTCACCGACACCGTGCGTACTTCAGACGTGCCGGTGCTTCCGATGGTGGTCGACCGACTCCTCATGCCGGGAAAGGCCAACGATCCCGACGGTCGACTCACCGAAGACGCCCGGCTCGTCGGCCACGCGCTGCGCCGTCTCGTGGCCGGCGACCTCGCCGGACTCTTCGACGGACCAAGCACGGTGCGCTTCGACCCCAGCCTTCCGATGATCTCCCTCGACCTCTCACGGGTCACTGAGAACGCGACGCTCATCTCGGTGCTGATGACCTGCGCGTCAGCGTGGATGGAGTCCGCACTGCTGGACCCTTCCGGTGGACAGCGATGGGTCGTGTACGACGAGGCGTGGCGGCTCATGTCGCACCCGGCACTGCTGCGACGCATGGACGCCCACTGGCGGCTGGCCCGCCACTACGGGATCGCGAACATGCTGATCTTCCACAAGCTCTCCGACCTCGACAACGTCGGCGACCAAGGCTCAGTGATGCGCGCGCTCGCATCCTCTCTGCTCGCCAACGCCGAGACCCGGGTCGTGTACCGACAGGAGTCCGACCAACTCGGAGGCACTGCAGCTGCTCTCGGATTGACCGGAACCGAACAGTCACTGCTACCGACGCTGGGCACCGGGCAGGGACTGTGGCGGATCAAAGACCGGACTTTCGTCGTGCAGCACCAACTGCACCCAGCCGAGCTCGAGCTCTTCGACACCTCGGCCAGGGCCTCGGGTCGGGCGGTTCACCTGACTGACAACCAGGCGACGTCAGGAGGCGAACCACGATGAGAGTCCAGGCTCGGGAGCTAGCGGCCCGCGAGGCGAAGCTTGAAGCACTGCAACAGAAGCTGACCGAGTCGGTCAGTGCGCTCGTGACCGGCGATGACTGGAGGCGCGCGTTGGAGTTCGCCACAAGGTTCCGCTCGCGGTCCTTCAGCAACACGATGCTGATCTACGTCCAGCACTACGCCGCACATCAGCAAGGCCGAGTGCCCGAGCCGATGCCCACGTACGTCGCCGGCTTCAAGCAGTGGCTCAGCCTCAACAGGCACGTTCTGAAGGGCCAGTCCGGGTACGCGATCCTCGCCCCGGTCACCGCGCGGTTCGCGTCGCTGAATCCTGCAGACCCGTCCTCGTGGCGGCGCCTCGGTCGCGGAGAAAAGCCAGGCTTCGGCGAGGCCGTCAGATCCAGGCTGATCGGACTCAAACCCGTGCACGTTTGGGACATCTCCCAGACCGACGGAGAGCCGATCCCCGAGACCCCTCGACCGACCCTGCTGCAAGGCCAGGCGCCGGAGGGACTGTGGAATGGCCTGGCGGATCAGATCACCGCGCACGGCTTCGAGTTGCGACTCGTCTCCAACGCCGCCGCCATCGGTGGCGCCAACGGCCTGACCGACTACATGACCCGCGAGGTGTCAGTTCGGATGGACATGGACGACGCCGCCCAGGTCAAGACGCTCGCCCACGAACTGGGGCACGTCATGCTCCACGGACCTGGCCGCGACGATCTCACGGCGGATGCTGCGATGCACCGTGGCATCGCCGAGGTCGAGGCCGAGTCGGTCGCGCTCATGGTCGGAGCGGCGCACGGACTCGACACCAGGTCCTACACCGTGCCCTACGTCTCCTCGTGGGCCAGCAGCGTGCCGGGCAAGTCGCCGGTCGAGGTCGTGCAGTCGACTGCCGAGCGAGTACGCGGCGCGGCCGTCACGATCCTCGACAACCTCGACGACACGGCACTGGTCGGCGACGGGAACCCGCCGGGGCTCGACCGCGAGGCGCTTGCGGCAAGGCCGGGTGTGGCTCCCGTGCAGACCGTCGCCCAGCGGCAGGTGGAGGTGTTGGGGCTGTGAGCATGATCAACGCTGCCGCGACCTACCGGCGAGACGACCGCTCGACCATGCGTGTCCCGGTCGTCATGCCGCTCGTCGAGGTGACAATCGACAAGGAGGGCTTCCTCTCGGTCCAGCTCGACCGCGAGCCGTACTCAGCCGACGGCACCTTGCAGCGTGACGATCTCAAGGGCGTGCTCGAAGACATCGCTGCGGACCTCGGAACGCCGATCCGCGTCGAGGTACACGAGGCGGACGACTCGACCTTCACCGACATCATGACGCCTGATCGTCCGAAGCTCCGGGCGGTCAGACCCGCGACCGCCTCCATCGGCGAGGTGACTGGGGACGGCTTCCTTCCGAACGAGGATGTCGCCATTGCCGTCGTGGTCGCCCATCAGGTCGCCAGCACCGACGGCACCGCCCGCCTGCGACTCCCACCTGCCTTGCTAGAAGCCCATCCCGGGCTCGTCATACTCATGGGACAGAAGTCGGGCACCGTCATGGTGAGTGGTGGGGCGGCATGAACCCTCGCGGACCGGGAGTCGACGACGACCTGGTCAACCTCGGACTCATCCTCATCGCAGCAGTTGGGTTCATCGCCGCGATCCTTCGTCTGGCGGGAAGCGTCGCCGCATGGCTGTCCGGCGCCGAGCATCCGAACGGCGGCTGGGAGGCCGGCTTTCGCGTGCTTCGCACACCGGGCGACCCGGCATCGGCGCTCGATGCGCCCGGTCTCGCAGCCTGGATGTATTGGCTCGTCCTGGTCCTGATGGTGGCGGCCGTCGTCGCTCTCGTTCTCGTGGTCTGGCGACGCATCGGCACGATCAAGCACACCACCTCGCACGACCCGCGCCGCTTGGCTGGCATTGCCACTGGCCGCGACGTACGAGCGGTCGCATCTCCCAAGGCACTGCGCCAACGCGGTCGCACCCTGCGCCCATCACTCGACAGACCGGAACCGTCGGACATCGGCTACCTGCTCGGCCGCTCGCGAAGACACGGCTTGTGGGCGTCCGTTGAGGACTCAATCCTGCTGCTCGGCCCCCCGCGTTCGGGCAAAGGGCTACACGTCGTCATCAACGCGATCCTCGACGCACCCGGCGCAGTCATCACCACATCCACGCGACCCGACAACATCGCCGTCACCCTCACCGAGCGCCAGCGGCGAGGCCCGATTGCTGTGTTCGACCCGCAACGACTCGCCGAAGGCCTCCCAGCCGGGCTGCGCTGGTCACCCGTCCGGGGCTGCGAAGACCCCCTCACTGCGATGATCCGAGCGACCGGCCTGGCCTCAGCGACGGGACTGTCGACCGGCGGGGTGGAGTCCGGCGGCTTCTGGGAAGGCAAGACCCGCACGGCCCTCCAAGCCCTCCTGCACGCCGCCGCACTTGACGGGCGCTCGCCTCGCGAGCTCTTCGGCTGGACGCTTTCACCGTCGGCTGCTGCGGACGCGGTGGCGATCTTGTCGAGCAGTTCGAAGGCTGCACAGGGGTGGGCCGATTCCTTGGAGTCGATGATCCACTCAGACCCCCGCACCCGTGACTCGATCTGGATGGGCGTCTCACTTGCCCTGTCATGCCTCGCCGATCCACGGGTGCTCGACGCCGTGTCCCCTCGTCAAGGTGAGCACTTCGACCCAGTCGAGTTCCTCACCAACAACGGCACCCTCTACCTACTCGCGACCGGCGCTGGTGCAGGTGCGTCGTGGTCGCTCGTGGCCGCTTTCATCGAGGATCTAGTCGAGACCGCCCGCCACCTTGCTGCCGCTTCGCCGGGCGCCCGCCTCGACCCACCTCTACTCATGGCTCTCGATGAGATCGGCAACTTGTCGCCTCTGCCGTCCCTACCTGTGCTCATGGCCGAAGGTGGTGGCACGGGCATCACGACGATGCCGGTGCTCCAGTCACTGTCTCAGGCGCGCGACAAGTGGGGTGACCACGCCGCCGGCGCGATCTGGGACGCCTCGATCGTCAAGGTCATCCTCGGCGGCACCTCGTCTGCCCGCGACCTCCAAGACCTATCTGCGCTGATCGGCGAGCGGGATGAGCGCACCGACACCATCTCAGTCGGCGACTACGGCTCTCGGTCGCTTCAACGCTCTACGAGGCGTGCCCCGGTGATGCCTCCCGAGACCATCCGCACGCTGCCCTTCGGCACCGCGCTGGTGCTCCTGCGCAGCGCCCCGCCGATCGTCACCGACCTGCGTCCATGGACAGGTCGCCCCGAGGCCAGGCGGCTGCACAAGGACCTCACCGAGGTCGAAGCAACGCTACGTCGTCGATGACCGATCAGCCGTCACCACTTCTCCTGCTTGAGGCTGGTGACGTGCCATGCACCGGGATGGTCCGTGAAACAGGGGTGGATCGAGCGAACGGCTCGGCCTTGGGCTTTGAGCGTCATCAACGCCCGTCTCGCAAGCCAGCGGTTGGGGTAGGGAATCTTGGTGCACATGGCGCTCTCCAATGACGTACCGATTGGAGTGGCGCCTCGGCTCTATGTCCGAACGACACGGTGGCGGTGTGCACTGAAGTGCCCGGCTCACCCGCATTCCTAGGTCCACGGAGCCGAAGGGACGCTTTCAGGTTACCTAAGCGCCCACCGCTTGGGAACGTGCGCACACCTGACTCCTGAGAGCGGCTGCCAGCAGAGGCGCCGCGTGAGCTCAGGAGTCAGCCATGACGATTCCAACCCGGATGAGCCTTCAGGGGTTCATCGCCACCGCGCCGGAGCTGAACTTCACCGGTAAGGGTCACGCCCGGATGTTCTGCCGGGTCGGGATCGAGCAGCACCGTAAGGAAGTCGACGGGTCCTTCACCAAGCTCGACCCCGTCTTCGTCGACATGGTGCTGTTCGACCGCTCTGCCGAGCGTGCGTACGCCAGGTTCAAGGTCGGTGACCAGGTCGTCGCGTCGGGGTACGTCCACGAGTACGAGCAGGAGCGCCCCAGCGGTCCGAGCGAGATGCGCGAGCAGTTCGTCGCCCGACGAATCGGGCACGACTGCGCAAGGACCCGCTACGTCGTCGACCGCGCGCCAGACAAGCAGCCCGACCCGCCGAGCAACGAGCTGACAGTGGTCAACGAGCCTGCGCCGGCCGTCAGCATCTGACCGGACGAGCCATGACGACCTATGCCGACGGCGCCCAGCAGTCACTGCTGGAAACTGACTACGCGGGCGACGTCGACTCGGAGTACGACGGCGGCGAGCGGTTCGGGACCGCCGACATCGATGACGACCGGCCGCTGCGACCGATCAACTGGAACCTGCTGACCGCCGACGAGGCACTCGCCGAGTGGATGGACCTCGACAAATGGGTCGACTGGCTGCGCAAGTCCTTCGGGCTGCCACCCACCGTGGTCCCCCCGCTGTGGCATCGCCACGACGAATTGGTGTGGGAGCTTTCCGCCGTTCACACGCACTGGCTCAATGCCTACGACCCTGAAGGCTCACCTTCAGGGCCGATTGGGTGGCTTCGCGACTTCGCCGAGGCCCGCAACAGGCTTCGTGAGTGGGTCTCGACCGCCGGCTCACGGCTGGACCGCGACCGACCAACGAGGCAAACGACGTGGCCGGGTCAACCACTCGGCGAGCCCAGCGACGAGATCGAGATCGTCGATCGTTACGCGGACTTCATTCAGTTCGTGCTCGACGACGTCGCTGCCAGGCGACGCATCGAGGAGCAGGTCCGTGCTGCCGTATAGCGCTTTTCACAGCGGCTCGATCCACCGAGTTGTCCACAACTCCCAAGGCGCCCGGGTCATCGCCCCACTGCCCATCCCAGATTGAAAGGCATGGGTCAACCCGACCCCGAACGAAAGGCACTCGCATGATGCCTGCCCACGCGCTGGCCCTTGCCGAGGCGAGGTCGCACGTAGCGGCCCTCGCAGATGTGGCGCAGACCTTTGATGCCTCGGTCGAGTACGAGCGGGTCCTGCTCCAACTTGACTTCATCCACGGTGACTACATCCCCGGGATCTCACCCGTCCCGGCATACACCCGCGATGTCCTCTTCAACGTCGCGTACGCCGCGATCGAGGAACTCGATGAGCACGGAGTCGACCTGCTGTCGGTCGAACTGCTGCTCGACATGCTGGAAACGGCCTGGTCCAAGGACCTGCCCTGATGTACGGGCAGAACAGCGGCCGACTCCGCGGCTCCCTCGGCGTCCTGCTGCGCGAGCACCGCGTCCAACAACGACTCGGCGGCAAGGGCATCCACACCGTTCCGGCGACGACAACGGTCACCGAGCGGGAAGAGCTCGGCAAGCAGATCCGCCGATACCGCGAGTGCGTGCTGACGTGGTGTCTCCAAGCCGTGCGTGCCGCCCATCCACGCATCAATCTCGAAGGCACATCGGGGCGCAGTCGCGGTCCCGCAGACGAGCTCCGTTACCGACTCAGCGAAGCCATCAACGCCTCAACCGCCGGCCTCGCACCGAGCGAGGAGCTCGGCGGTGAGCAGCGGTTCGCCAGTGTCGAATCTTGGCGCCACGCGGCCCGAGCCGCCGCGCTGGGCGAGCAAGACTTCGCCGCCGGCGTCGGGTACGGCCGACTCAGCGACCAGCAATGCATAACAGTCCTCAAGGACGCTGCCGACATCGTTCGAGGTGTCGTCGCACTCGACCGTCGCTACGAAGGCGTGCCCGGATGGAAGAGGCTCAAGGACCAGGGCCGGCTCGGGCGCGCGGCTGAGGTCTGTGCGGCGTTCGCCGGATCCGAGGAGCCCGACTACACCGTCGATCTGCGGGGTTGGCGGACTGCACCCGTAACGATCGATGGCCCGGCCATGCCAGGAATCACTGGGCTACTCCAAGCCGAGCACAACCTGCTCGTCCACCTCGGTACGTTCCCCGACGCCCGCAGCCTGCGCGTCGTCCTCGACTCTCAACGCATCGTCTCGCGCACAGCGGCAACGCTCATCGAGCAAACCGAACCGCCACTCAGCGCGAAGTGGCGCGCCCGCGAGACGACGTACGGGCAACTCGTCCACCAGACGCGCGACCTCGGCGGGATGCTCGGCCAGGGCGGGCATGCCGCCGGGCAAGGTGCCGTCGCGGCCAGCCGCGTCAAGCGCCTCGCTACTGAGGAGTTCATTGGCCCCAAGCTCGTCCGCCAGCTCGACCGTGTCTTCTCACGCATCGACGAACAGATCAGCCAGTGCATCGAGCACGGCGCCAAGGAACGCCTCTACTTTCTACGTGTGCCGTTCCCGCGCATCGACGAAAACGCACCGGGCTTCGTGAAGCGGACCCGGGAGCGGTACACCCCCATCACGTCACCGGTGCAGACCGACCTCATCGTCATCGCCCGCAGTCAACTGCGTCCCGCGCCGATCACACCCTGGCCTCCGAAGGATGCTGCGGAGAGCCGCGCCGAGTTCGAGGCCGCGATCATGCATCGACCGGGCGGCCCCGGGCCGTCGCTGTCTCTCTGATCACGCAATCAGGTAGGTCTCGTCGCCAACCTGGACCTCGACGCGGAGACTTCCACCGATGGCGTCGGCGTACCGGCGCAGCGTGTCGACCTTGGTGAAGTCAACCTGGCCACGCTCGATCTCCGAGACCCGCTTCTGGCTGATCGAAAGAGTCTCGGCGACATCTGTCTGCGTGAGGGCGAGCATCTCGCGCAGCTCACGGAGCTTGTAGGCGCGGACCTCGGCGAGCATGCGCTTCTTGTGCGCAGCCTGCGCCTCGGGATTCCCCCGACGCTCGGCCAGCAGGTCGTCCAGCGTTTTCACCATGTTACTTCCCCACCCTTCTCCCTTTGAGCCCTTCCAGGTGCTCGTCGTACCGGTCGTCGGCGATCGGAACGTTGGTGCGGTACCACTTGTCCCACCGCCCTTGCTTGTCTCCGGCCAGCAGCATGATCGCGTGGCGTTGCGGGTCGAAGGCGAAAAGGATTCGCACCTCGCTGCGTCCGGAGGATCCGGGTCGGAGCTCCTTCATGTTGTTGTGACGGGAACCGACGATCGTGTCGACCAGCGGCCTGCCCAAGCCCGGGCCAACCTCAGCCAGAATCTGGAACGCCCCGATGATCTGGTCGTAGGAGTCCTCGTTGATCGCCTTGAGCCAGTCGTAGATCAACTCAAGGTCGACCATCCAAGCATACCGTTTCCCTTCTACATGGGAAAGGGTATGACGTTCGGGGCTCATCTCTCGTCCTCCGCTGCGCGAGGGGCAAGAACCTCCAAGATCTCGGCGGTCACCGGGTTCACCTTCTCGTCAGGCTCGATGTAGTGCTGCTTGGTGATCTCCGACGAGGTATGCCCGAGCATTTCGGCCGCGAGGTCGGCTCCACCAGCTCGGTCGATGACGGTAGCCACGGTGCGCCGGAAGGAGTGTGGAGTGACCCCCTCGATCCCGGCCTCGTCTAGGACAGCCCGTAGGCGACGGCGAATGTTGTTCGTGGTCAGCGGCGTGTGGTTCCGGCTGAAGAACAGCAGGTGCTCTGGCGACTGGTCGGCCACAACTACGAGGCGCTGGCGCAACACCTCAGCAGCAAAGGACGGGACCGAGACCGTCCTGGTCGACTTCATGGTCTTGGGGTGGTGCTGGCGATGCGTGGGCTGACCCTTCGGCGACACGATTGTCCCGCAGATACGCACTGTCGCTGGCGACACCGTCACGTCGACGTCGCGCTTACGGATGGCCAGCACCTCGCCGATGCGAGCCGAAGTTCCGAGCATCACCTCGATGGTCTGCTCCAATTGACCGTCCGGCTTCGGACCCGAGAGACCTGCGTCCCGTCGCCATACGCGAGTGGCGGCTCGGATCGCCTCCACCTGCTCAATGGTCAAAGCCATTGCCTGCGACGGCGGTTTACGCAGTCGAACGGTGTCGCGGACCAGGTTCTTGGCGATCGCCTCGTACCTCACCGCAAGACCGAGCGCGAGGCTCAACACCGTTCGGGCCTGCTTCGCCGTGCTGTAACTCTTCGTGGTCGCGAGCGCCTTGATGAACTGGTCGACACGGCTCACGGTGATCTCGCGCAGCGAGAAGTGCTCGAAGGCCGGCATCACGAGCTGACGCATGTTGCGCTCGTAAAGGGCGCGGGTGCTGGGCGCGATCTTGCCTTCGAGATCCAAGTCGCCGAGCCAAACCTCAACCAGCTGGGTGAACGAGCTATCAGGCGTCAGCTCTCCGATTCCTCGGCTCGACCCACTCCGCTGCGCCAGCTTCTCCTTCAGTCGATGCTCGGCCATTTTGCGGGTCGCGTCGCTCGCCTCGACACGGCGAACCTGCCCGTCGTGGTCGCGAAAGCGGACCCGAGCGCGAACATTGCCGTTGGGCAGGTTGGTGAACTCAATCTCACCGAAGGTTCCGATGGGAGTGCGTGGCCTAGCCATGACGGATCACCCCGTCTCCGCGGGGCGCCCGGGCTGCGACTCGCGCTTCTCGTCCAGCCAGGCACGTACGTCGGAGACAGCGAACTTGAGGTGACGACCCATGCGGATTCCGACCGGGCCGCGGCCGGTCTGACGCCACTCGTAGATCGTCTTGATCGAGACGCCGAGATACTCGGCGAGCTCGTCGATGCTCAGGAGCGGGTCGAGACCGCTCAGCGGGTTGGTGTGGGTCTTCATGCACATCAGGTGCACGCCGATCACCGCACGGGTCGGTATCGACCGGACAGGGTCGGAGCCAGCCGGACGACTTTTCGGCCGGCACGCCTACGAGGAGGTCAAAACGGAGGGTTTTCGGAGGGAGGATCAATTCACAAATGCTTTCAGGCCCGGGATTCGCGCTGAATCCCGGGCCTGATTGGTAGCGGGGGCAGGATTTGAACCTGCGACCTCTGGGTTATGAGCCCAGCGAGCTACCGAACTGCTCCACCCCGCGTCGGTGACCGCAACGTTACGCGATGCTGCGCGTCCGTCCAAATCGGGGTCAGGGGCCGGTGCTGGCCGGCTCGCAGAGGAGCTCGGGATCGACGGTCGGATCCTCGATCGCGGCCTCGGCACACGGCGGAAGGCAGGTCTCGTCGACCGAGGTATCCGGGTCGTCGAGGGGCAGCCCGGTCTCTGGATCGATGACGGCACTCGCGGCCGGCTCACACTCGGGCGGGGTGGTCGGCGTCTCGCTGGGCGGGTCCGTCGGATCGGTCACCGGCGGATCCGTCGGATCGGTGACAGGTGGCTCAGTGACCGGCGGGTCCGTCGGGTCTGTCACCGGCGGGTCCGTCGGGTCTGTCACCGGCGGGTCCGTCGGGTCTGTGACCGGCGGATCCGTGGGGTCGGTGACAGGCGGGTCCGTCGGGTCGGGCGCTGGCGGGTCCACCACGGGGTGCACCAGTGGGTCGTCGTCGGCCTCCTTGGTGCCCTCGACCAGCGGCGGCGGCGCCGACGTGGGCTCCCCCACCGACGGGGTCACGTGATCCGGCTGGCCCGGCGACGCGGGCACCGTCGGAGCGACGATCGTCGGCGACACGACCCGCGTCACCACCGACGGGGTGGGCAGCGAGCCGAAGCCGTCGCGGTCGTAGGTCGCCTTCCACGCGAGCACCAGGTCGACGTACGTCTCGGAGTGGTTGTAGGACAGCACAGCGGCGTGCAGGCCCTCGGTGGTCGCGAGGTCGCGCCCGCCGTAGCAGAGGTAGGCCGCAGCCGCACCGGCCGCGTCCTCGACGTCCTGCGGGTTGCGCTCCCCGTCGCCGTCGAGGTCGGCACCGAAGCGCACCCAGGTGCCGGGGATGAACTGCATCGGGCCGACCGCCCGGTCCCAGGTCCGGTCACCGTCGTAGACGCCGTCATCGGTGTCGTGGATCGCGGAGAAGCCCTTGCCGTTGAGCACCGGGCCCAGCACCGGCGGCACCGCACGGTGCTCGGCGTCGAGGCTGCGACCCGCCAGGTTGCCCGACTCGACCTGCCCGATCGCCGCCAGCAGGGTCATCGGCAGGTGACAGCTCGCGGGCACCGCGGAGGCGGCCGACTGGTAGGCAGCGAGCAGCACGCTGGACACGGGGTCGTCGGAGTCGACCACCGCATCAGTGGTCACCGCCGCCGTCTTGGCCCACCCGGACTCGGTCGTGACCGGTGGCGGGTAGACGGGAGCGAGTGGCGCTGAGTCGGGTTCGGAGACAGATGCCTCCGGTTGGGGCACGCCCAGCGGAGCGGCTGCGGGCGCGATGACGGCGCCCCCGGCGCTCGGCACCGTGAGCAGCAATGCCAGCGACACCGCCGCCAGCCCGATCTCGCGCCTCACCCCACCACTATGCGTCGCTACCGGCGACCACACCACCCCAGAAAGGCGAACGTCAGGGAACCGTCATTAATGACCATTCCGAACCCACCCCGCACAGCGTCAGTTCTTGGGAGCCTGACTGTCCGCAGCCTCGATCGCGCGCTGGATCAGAGCGCGTCCGCGCTCCATCTCCTGGGCCCACGTCACGGTGTCTCCGTCCGCGAACGCCGCATCCGCCGCGTCGAACGCGGCCTCCGCCCTGGTCAGCAGGTTGCGCACGTCTGCCGGCAGGTTGTTGCCTCCCTGGCCGGGGTTGCCGGTGTCCGGCGGGTTGTCGGGCTCCAGAGTGCCACCGAGCAGGTCGGCGATGGCCGCCGGCAGGCTGGTGCCGAAGCCGACCGGTCCCCCAGTCTGGCCGAACGAGGTGATCACCGCGTTCAGAATGGGGTACGACGCCTCGGAGTTGCGCACCGTGTAGACCGGCTGCACGTAGAGCAGCTTGCCGTCGACCGGCAGGGTCAGCAGGTTGCCGTACTTGGGGGTCGTGCCGCCCAGGCTGAACTTCGACAGCGCGTTCTTGACGTCCTCGTCGTTGGCGAAGCTGTTCGCCACCTGACCCGGCCCCGGGATGTTCTGACCCGGCGAGCGCAGCACCCGGATCTTCCCGTAGTCGCTCTGCGTCGCATCGGAGTTCACATCCATGAACCCGACCAGGTTCTCCCGCTTGTAGGGCGTGTAGACCGACGTCATCGAGAACGTCGAGCCGGTCGTCGCGGTGTCCGGGTTGTCGATGAACATGCGGTACGGCGGCTGCAGCGCGCCGGTCTTGTAGGGATCCTGCGGCACTTGCCAGCGGTCGTTGCCCTCATACCAGTCACTGGCGTCGGTCACGTGGTAGCGGGCGTACTGGTAGCGCTGCACCTTGAACAGGTCCTCGGGGTAGCGCAGGTGTGCCATCAGGTCGGGCGAGATCTCGGACTTGGGCTGCACCGTCTCGGGGAAGGCCCCCATCCACGCCTGCAGCATCGGGTCGGTCTCGTCCCACTCGTAGAGGGTGACCGTGCCGTCATAGGCGTCGACCGTCGCCTTGACCGCGTTGCGCATGTAGTTGATCTCGTCGGTCGGCAGTGCCTGGAACTGCGAGGTGTCGGCCAGCGAGTCGTTGGTCATGTCGTCGTAGGACTGCTTGTCCGACAGGGGGTAGCGGTCGGTCGTGGTGAACCCGTCGAGGATCCACACCACCTTGCCGTCGACGACCGCCGGGTAGGGGTCACGGTCGATCTGCAGCCACGGGGCGACCTTCTTGACCCGTTCGGTGGGATCGCGGTCGTAGATGATCTTGCTGTTGGCGTTGACGCGCGAGGACAGCACGATGTTGGGGTCGCCGAACTTCACGGCGTAGAGCAGCTGGTTCCAGAGCCCGCCGAGCGGCACACCCGCCTGCCCGTCGTACGTCGTGGTCGTGCCCTTGTCGCCGTCGCTCGACTCCGGCAGGTCGAACTCGACGTCGGACCCGCCCTCCGCCTTGCCGACGATGGAGTAGTCGGGGCTCTGCTCCCCGAAGTAGATGGCGCCCTGGTAGCCGTCGTCCTGCTGGTCGCTCAGCGCCCCCGTGGGCGGGAGGCCCGACTCGGCCCAGGGCGTGGTCTCCGCCGGCACCACGTCGTCGGCCGCGTCACGCTGGTTGCCGTAGGCGGCGATCACGCCGTAGCCGTGGGTGTAGACGGTGTGCAGGTTGGACCAGTTCTTGTTGCTCTCCGCCAGACCGCTCTGGTCGAGCTCGCGGACACCGAGCACCAGGGCCCGGTCGGTGCCGTCGACGGTGTAGCGGTCGACGTCGAGCACCGGGGCGACGGTGTAGTAACCCTGCTGCTGCTGGTTCTGCTCGAAGTTGTCGCGCACCAGCTTGGGGTCGATCAGCGGCACCGCCGCCGTGGCGTCGGACAGCTCCTGCACGGACGGCTCGTCGACGGCCTGGTCGTAGGTCTCGATCGAGATGTCGCCGAGGTTGAACGCGTCGCGGGTCGCCTGGATCGTCTTGGTGATGTACGGCGCCTCCTTGTCGGCCTCCGACGGGCTGACCTGGAACTGCTGCACGATGCCCGGCCAGATCAGGCCGAGCAGGATCGCCGACAGCACGAACAGCGCGACCCCGACCGAGGGCAGCATCCAGCTGCGTCGCCAGATGTTGAGGAAGAACAGCAGCGCACACACCACGGCGATCCCGAGCAGGATGTTCTTGGCGGGCAGCACGGCGTTGTCGTCGGTGTAGGACATGCCGTCGATCAGGTTGCCCGACCCGGTGAGGACGTCGAAGCGGTCCAGCCAGTAGTCGGCCGCCTTGAACAGCATGAACGCGCCGAGCAGCACCGACAGCTGGACCGCCGCCGAGCCGGAGATCCGGTCGTGCTTCGACTGCAGCCGGATGCCTCCGTACAGGTAGTGCACGACCGCTGCCGCGAGGAGCGCCACCACGGCCATCGCCATCGCGAAGTCGACCACGAAGTGCCACCAGGGCAGGCTGAAGACGTAGAACCCGATGTCGCGGTCGAAGTAGGGGTCGGTCTTGCCGAACGGCACGCGGTGGCTCCACAACATGAAGTTGCGCCACTCCCCCGCCGCCGACGTGCCGGCGAACGCACCCAGCACCAGCGAGACCCCGATGACCAGCCAGCGCCGGATCGGCGTGATCGCGTCGCGGTAGCGGTCGAGGCTGGTCTGCTCGGCAGACGCCGGCCGGAAGATGGGCCGGAACCGGTAGGCCAGCACCATGTTGAGCCCGACCACGACCGACATCAGGACGGCGAAGAACGCGAACAGGCCGACCTTGGTCCACAGCATCCGCGAGAACACGTCGGAGTAGCCCACCGAGCTGTACCACATGCGATCGGTCCAGAAGCTCGACAGCCCGGTGAGCAGCAGGAACCCGACGATGAGGACACCGGTCGTGATCAGCAGCGCCCGGGATCGCCCTGGCCGCTCGGCGGTGCCGCTGGCCTTCGGTCCTTCGTCGCCGTCGAAAAGCCCGCTCACGTCTCGTCCTCCAGGGTGGTGCTCAACAGCTCGAGTAGTTCGGGAACCAGGTCCGCTCCGCCGACGACCGACTGGTCGTCGTCGTGGGAGCGCATCCTGAGGGCACAGTACGTCGCACCTGCACGCGTGGCGCCGGCCACGATCCGGACCTCCTGGCGCAACGGGTGCTGTCGGGCGAACTCGGCGGCCTCACCGGGGTCGTCGGGCAGCTGGTCGTCGACCTCGGGCGGAAGCACCAGCCGCTCCACCACGGCGGCACAGCCGGCCACCTCCGGTGGCCAGCCGATGGTGGCGAGCACCCCTTCGAGCTCCTTCTCGGGCGGCAGCTCGTCCTGCTCGACCGGCGTGAGCGAACCCTGTGCGCTCGACTCGTCCAACCCCATCGCAGCGGCCAGGTCGGGTTCGTGGGCGACCAGCCGCGCGGTGTCGACCAGGGCGTACAGCCGGGCCGGTTGGTCCCAGCCCCCCGTGGCGATGTGGGACTCGATCTCCAGCACCGCGGCGGCGAGCGCCGGGTCGGTGTCGAGGCTGCCCAGCGGATCGAGGTCTACGGCGTCGTCCATCAGTTCACCTCACAGCTCGGCAGGGGCGCATCGGGATCCTTCACCCAGTCGGCGATCGCCTCGCGGGCCTCGTGCATGGTCGTGGCCTTCACCAGCCGCATCCCCGTGTCGTTGGGGGCGTTGAGTGCATCGGCGCAGTTGGCCTTCGGCACCAGGAAGAGCTCGGCGCCGGACCGGTTGGCCGCCACCACTTTCTGCTGGATGCCGCCGATCGGGCCGACCTTGCCCGTGGTGTCGATCGTGCCGGTGCCGGCGACGATCGCACCGCCGGTCAGCGAGCCCGGGGTCAGGGTGTCGTAGATCGCCAACGAGAACATCAGTCCCGCGCTCGGGCCCCCGATGTTCTCGGGGATGTTCACCGACACCTGGAACGGGAACGTGTAGCCCGGACCCGGCGTGACCCCGACCCGCAGCGCGCCGTCGACCAGCTGGGGGGTCACCGCGACGTCGACCTCTTTGCCGCCACGCTGCACGAGGAACTTCACGCTGTCCCCCTTCTTGACCTTCTGGATCTCCTTGGCGACCTGCTCGGCGCTGGTGATCGTCACTCCGTTGACCTCGAGGAACACGTCGCGCACCTTCAGCTTGCCGTCGGCCGGCAGCCCCTTGGTCACGTTGAGGACCTCCACGACCGGCTCGATGTCGTAGCCCAGCTCGGTCAGGGCGACGGCGGTCGCAGCGTCCTGCGAGGACACCATCTCGATCGCCGACTCGGTCTGGGACTGCTCCGCGGTCTCCCCGGAGGGATAGACCGCGTCATGGGGATAGATGGCGCGCTCGTCGTCGAGCCACGCACCCATCGCGTCGAGGAGGCCGACACGTCCGTCGGGCTGCGTGACGTAGACCGTGGTCATCCGCAGCTCGCCGTCGGTGCGGTAGGTGCGGCGACCGGTGACCTGGACGATCTCCTCGCCCTTCTGGGATGCGAGCACGTCGACCGTCAGGCCGGGGGAATAGGTGACATACGGGACAGGCAACAACACCGCCGCGAACGACAACACCAGCAGCAAGGGCACGGCGATCAGCCCAGCGAGCGTGCGGCGAGTCATACGCGCAAGCCTCTCACCCGACGGAAGTCAGGCGCTGCGCTGGGTCCGCGACGGGCGTACGGCGACTCCGGTGCTGCGATCGCGGGGCGGAGCAGGGATCTGACGGATCCGGCCGGGATGCTCGCGCCGCATCGCCTCGGCCAGCCGCTGGTTGGCGACGTCGCGATCGACCTCACCTCGGCCGGCACGACCCAGCCATGAGACCCACACCATGGCCAGCGCCGTCACCACCACCGGCGGGGCGAGCCACCACAGGATCTCCATGGGTCCACGGTAACCAGTGGGGCTGCTGTTTCGCCGTACCTCTCAGGGCGAGCCGACCCATTCCTCGGTGCCGTCGACGAAGACCTGGTGCTTCCAGATCGGAACCTCCGACTTCAGGGAGTCGATGAGGTCCTTGGAGGCGGCGAACGCCTCCCCGCGGTGCGCCGCCACGGTCGCGATCACGACAGCCGCGTCGCCGATGGCCAGCCGCCCCACCCGGTGCACCGCCGCGACCCCGAGGACGTCGTGTCGTGCCGCGATCCGGTCGCACACGTCCTGCATCCGCTCGAGAGCGCTCGGATGGGCGGTGTAGTCGAGGCCGGTGACCCCCTTGTCGTGATCGTGGTCGCGGACCCTGCCGACGAAGAGCGTGAGCCCTCCCCCGGCGTCGTCACCCAGTGCGGTCAGGACCTCGTCGACCTCGAGCGGGGTATCGCGCAACGCGACCAGTCGTACCTTCTCGTCCGGCATGTCCCGGAGCCTAACCGAGCCGCCAGGCGCACCAGGCGGCGCGCATTGGCGCGGCCGAGTAACTTTGAGCCATGAGCAACACACCGGACGAGACGCCCGACGAAGGCCAGAACCCGTTCAAGGGAACGCCGTTCGAGCAGTTCTTCGGCGCAGGCGGCCTCGGGGCCCAGATGCCCGGCGGCATGCCCGACCTCAACGCCTTGATGGGACAGCTGCAGAGCCTCATGCAGCCGCACGACGGCCCGATCAACTGGGACTTCGCGATCGACATGGCGCGCAGAGGCGCCGCCCAGCAGCCCGACCCGTCGCCCACCGACAAGCAGCAGGCGGCCGTCGCCGACGCCGTCCGGCTGGCCGACCTGTGGCTCGACGAGGCCTGCGAGTTCGAGTCCGGTGTCACCTCCACCGCGGCCTGGAGCCGAGCGGAGTGGATCGTCGGCACCACCGACGTCTGGCGCCGCCTCGTCGAGCCCGTCGCCGAGCACGCGACAGGCGCGCTGGGCAACGCGCTGCCGGCCGAGGCCGCCGCGATGGCCGGCCCGCTGATGGGCATGATCGGGAAGGCCGCCGGGATGATGGTCGCCACCCAGGTCGGACAGGGGCTCGGCGCGATGGCCGGCGAGGTGCTCACGGCCTCCGACATCGGTCTCCCCCTCGGCCCGACCGGCAAGGCCGCCCTGGTCCCCGCCAACATCGCTGCCTTCGCCGAAGGACTCGACGTCTCCGCTGACGACGTACTCCTCTATCTCGCGCTGCGGGAGGCCGCCCACCAGCGGCTGTTCGCCCACGTGCCGTGGTTGCGCGACCACCTGATCAGCGCCGTGCGCGAGTTCGCCGACGGCATCGAGATCGACACCGCCGGCATGGAGGAGCAGCTGCGTGGCATCGACCCGATGAACCCGGCCTCCCTGCAGGAGGCGATGTCAGGCGGACTGTTCGACCCCAAGCCGTCCGCAGCCCAGCAGGCCGCCCTGCTCAAGCTCGAGACCACCCTCGCCCTCGTCGAGGGCTGGGTCGACGAGGTCGTCAGCCAGGCGACGTCGTCCCGGATGCCCAGCGCCGCCAAGCTCCAGGAGGCCATCCGTCGCCGCCGGGCCGCGGGCGGACCGGCTGAGCAGACCTTCGGCCAGCTGGTCGGGCTCGAGCTGCGACCCCGCCGGCTTCGGGACGCCTCGACCTTGTGGGGCTCGTTGCGCACCCGGCAGGGTGTCGAGGCGCGTGACGCGGTGTGGCTCGACGCCAGCCTGCTGCCGACCGCGGCCGACCTCGACGACCCGCTCGGGTTCCGCGAGGACGTCGCCACCCCTGTCGAGCTGTCCGCCGACGAGTTCGACGCCGAGGTGGCCAAGCTGCTCGACGAGGGCTCCGGGGACGGTCCCACCGACGGCTCCGCTGGGTGACGCTGTACGCCGAGGCGCTGGCGACCTTGTCGGCGTGGAGGGCGCCCGACCCTGCCCAGACGAGGCTTCAGGAGCGGTTCGTGGCGCACCTGCGGGCGCGGCCGGACGGGCTCTCGCGGAGCTGTTTCCCCGAGCACCTCACCGCCAGCACCCTGATCCTGTCCGAGGACGGTTCGCACGCCCTGCTGACCCTGCATGCCAAGGCCCGGCAGTGGTTCCAGTTCGGCGGCCACTGTGAGCCTGCCGACGGCTCCCTGGCCGGGGCGGCTGCCCGGGAGGCCCGGGAGGAGTCCGGCGTGCCGTTCTCGCTCACACCGGTGCCCGTGCAGCTCTCGGCCCACGCGGTGCCGTTCTGCCATCCGGACGGACCGGTCGACCACCTCGACGTGCGCTTCGTCGCCTTCGCGCCGCACGTCGAGCCGACGGTGTCGTCGGAGTCGCTCGACGTTCGCTGGTTCCCGGTGGACGCACTGCCGTCGGATGAGCCCTCGCTCCACCACCTTGTCGAGTTGTGCCGGCGCGGGCCGCGAGGCACAACTCACGGGACCCGGAGGCACAACTCAACGGGAGAGGTGGGGGAACCAGATCGCCATCTCACGCACTGCGGACTCGGGAGAGTCGGACCCGTGGACGAGGTTCTCGCGGTTGGACAGGGACAGGTCTCCGCGGATCGTGCCCGGAGCCGCCTTGCGACCGTCGGTCGCGCCGTTGATCGCGCGGACCACGTCGACGGCCTCGTCACCCTCGAGCACCAGAGCGACCAGCGGGCCACTCGTGACGAAGGCCCGCAGCGGAGGGTAGAAGTCGCGCTCCACGTGCTCGGCGTAGTGCTCGTCGGCCTTGGCACCATCGATCGTGCGGTGCTCCAGGGCCACGATGGTGAGGCCCTTGTCCTCGAACCGGGACAGGATGTTGCCGACCAGTCCGCGGCGTACGGCGTCGGGCTTGAGCAGGACGAGGGTGCGCTGAGTCATGGCCGCAGCCTAGCCAGCCTCGCGCTCGGCGTCGGGGGCACCTAGCCCAGCCCGTCCGCCCGCAGCCGGATGTCGTCGGGGATCGGCCCCGACGAGTCCTCGTCGGCGACCACGGCGCCGGCAACCAGTCGCAGCGGGATCACGCCGCCCCAGACGCCCGCCTCGACGTCCTCGACGTCGTCGACCGGCCCGCCGTCGCGGACCTTCACGGAGGCCTCGTGCAGGGGGATCGCGACGACGCTCGTCGCCGCGAGCTCCTTGCGCGTGTTGGGCCGCAGGGTCTGCATCCGTCCCGGGACGACGTGGTCCACGATGAGCTCCAGCGCGTGGTCCTTCTCGTCGGGGTCGGTCACGAGACGTCCGCGTCCCAGCACGACCGCCGAGCGGTAGTTCATCGAGTGGTGGAACGCCGACCGGGCGGCCACGATCGCATCCAGCACGGTGACCGTGACGCAGATGGTGGCCTCAGGGGTGGCCCTGATGGTCTGCGAGGCCACCGAGCCGTGGAGGTAGAGCGTGCCGCCGGCATCCGGCCCGTCCGGGTCGTAGGCGAAAGCCGTCGGGAGCACCAGCGGGTGTCCGACGTCGACACCGAGGTGACACACGAGCGCCGAGTCGAGGACGTCGTACAACGCCGAGCGCTCGACGACGGCGCGGTTGCGACCACGCTTCACGGTGGTACGTGGGGTGGGCGAGAGCACGGTGGTCATGTCACCATGGTGACAGCCAAGTGGCCTGGAGCCACGGGCCACTTCTCAAGCATTTCGACAGGACACTCATGCCGAAGCCCACGACTCTGCCCGTCCGGCTCGACCGCCGCCGGGCGACCACGCTCGGAGCCCAGCTGGCCGGCCAGATCCGCGACCTGATCACCACGGGCACGCTCGAGATCGGCGACCGCCTCCCGAGCACGCGTGGCCTCGCGGCGGACCTCGGCGTGTCCCGGGCCGTCACGGAGCAGGCGTTCGACCAATTGCTCGCGGAAGGCTGGCTCGAGGCCCGGCGGGGCTCCGGGACCTACGTCGCCGCTGCCGGACACGTGGCCCCCACCCCGACCAGCCGGTCCGCGGCGCCCGCCGCCGAGCCGGCGTTCCGCTTCGACACCGGTACGCCGTGGATCGACCCGCGGCACGCGGCCGGGTGGCGCCGAGCGTGGCGTGAGGTCGCCGCCGACCGACCGCCCGCGGGCTACCCGGACCCCGCAGGCCTCTCAGAGCTCCGCGAGGCGCTCTGCCTGCACCTGGCGCGGACCCGCGGCCTGCGGTGCACGCCCGACGAGGTCGCCCTCACCAACGGCACGACCGACGGGCTCCGGCACCTGCTCGCCACCCTGCCGCCAGGACCGGTCGCGATGGAGGATCCCGGCTACCGGGCGGCCGCCAACGTCGTGCTGGACAGCGGCCGCGACCTGGTCGACGTCCCCGTCGGGGACGACGGGCTCAGGGTCGACCGGCTCGACACCGCGGTGCAGGCGCTCTACGTCACCCCTGCCCACCAGCACCCGCTCGGCATCACGATGTCGGCCACCCGGCGGCTCGCGCTCCTGGAACGGGCCGGCGCACTCGATGCGGTCGTCATCGAGGACGACTACGACTCCGAGTTCCGCTACGACGTCGCGCCGCTCCCAGCGCTGGCCTCGCTCGACCGGGACCGGGTGGTCTACCTCGGCACCGCCTCCAAGTCGGTCGCGCCCGCGCTGAGACTCGGCTGGCTGGTGGCGCCCGTCGCCGTCGTGCGGGAGATCACCGCCCGCCGCGACCGCACCCACGACCTGGTGCCCTGGCCCGTCCAGCGGGCGTTCCTCGCGATGCTCCGCGAGGGGTACGTCGACCGCGTGGTCCGGTCCGCGCGCAGGGTCTACGCCCAGCGCAGCAGGCAGGTCATGGAGGCGATCGGCGACTTCGGCACGGTGGCGCCGAGCCCGGCCGGCATGTACCTCACCCTCCAGCTGGACCAGGGCGCAGCCGAGCGTGCCGCCACGACCGCCCGCGCCGCCGGGTTCGACGTACCCCTGCTGTCCGACTACTCGCGCACCGCCGGGCGGCACGGCCTGGTGCTGGGCTTCGGCGGGTGCAGCGACGCCCAGCTCGACGCCGTCCTGGGGCACCTCCGCGCCTCCCTCGCGGCGTCGGGGCCGGCGAGGGACTAGGGGGGTCCCCGGAAGCGATCAGGGCGCCCGGAGATCGAGGCTGGCGGGACGACGGTGGCCGACCCGGTCCACCGCAGCCCGATCAGGAGCCACGACATGACCGACACCGCACACGCCCCCGCCATCGACGAAGAGAAGCTGATGTCCTTCGTCTTCCGCGCCGTCGACGAAGTGGGCGCGACCCTCAACACGGCCCTGGTGGTGATGGGCGACCAGCTCGGCTACTACCGGGCGATGGCCGAGCACGGGCCGCTCACACCGAGCGTGCTCGCCGAGCTGACCAGCACCGGAGAGCCCTATGCGCGCGAGTGGCTCAACGCCCAGGCAGCCGGGGGCTACGTCACCTACGACCCGGCCACCAGCACCTACCTGCTGCCCCCCGAGCACGTCATCGCCCTGACCGACGAGACCAGCCCGGCGTACCTTCCCGGCTTCTTCCAGATCGCCCACGGCACGGTCCGCGACGCCCCGGCGATCCTGGAGGCCGCCCGCAACGGGGACGGCTACGGCTGGCACCAGCACAACACCGACGTCCACGGAGGGTGCGAGCGGTTCTTCCGCCCGGGCTACCTCGCCAACCTGGTCTCCACGTGGCTGCCCGCCCTGGACGGCGTGGTCGAGAAGCTCGAGGCGGGCGCGAAGGTCGCCGACGTCGGGTGCGGCTACGGCGCCTCGACGATCCTGATGGCCCAGCGGTACCCGCACTCGACCTTCGTGGGCTCCGACTACCACGCCGACTCGATCGCCATCGCCCGCGAGCGCGCCGTGGCGGCCGGGGTCGCCGACCGGATCAGCTTCGAGGTCGCCTCGGCGCAGGACCTGGCCGGACGTGACTTCGACCTGGTCACCATGTTCGACTGCCTGCACGACATGGGCGACCCGATCGGCGCGGCACGACAGGTGCGTGAGGCCCTCGCGGCCGACGGCACCTGGATGATCGTGGAGCCGGCCGCGGGTGACCGTCCGGAGGACAACTTCAACCCCGTCGGTCGGGCCTACTATGGCTTCTCCACCCTGCTCTGCACGCCCAGCTCGCTTTCCCAGGAGGTCGGGCTCGCGCTCGGCACGCAGGCCGGCCCGGCGAAGATCCGGGACGTGACGAGCGCCGCCGGTTTCACCGGGTTCCGGACCGCCGCCGGGACACCGTTCAACAACGTCTTCGAGGTGCGTCCGTGACCCAGCCTGTGACCGACGCACGGGAGCCGGACTCCGTCGGGTTCGCCGAGCGCGACGGGGTCCGGCTCGCCTGGAGGTCGTACGGCACCGGGGGGCCTCCCCTGCTGCTGCTGCCGACCTGGCAGATCATCGACTCCCGCTTCTGGAAGGCGCAGGTGGCCCACCTGTCGCGGCACCACCGGGTGGTGACGTACGACGGCCGCGGAACCGGTGCATCGAGCCGCCCCGCCGGGTCCGCGTCGTACACGACTGCGGAGTGTGCCGAGGACGTCATCGCGGTGATGGACGCGACAGGCCTCGACGCGGCCGTGCTGGTCGGGCTCTCCTGCGGGGTCGCCTGGGCGGTCACGGCCGCGGCGGAGCACCCCGACCGGGTCCTGGGCGTGGTCGCGATCGGGCCGTCCTGCAACCTCGACGTCGTGCAGCGGGTGCGCGAGCAGATCGTCTTCGACGCCGAGGTGGACCAGCCACGGGGCTGGGGCATGTACAACCGCGACTTCTGGCTCGACGGGGGCTTCACCCGGTTCCGCGAGTTCTTCTTCGACACCATGTGCAACGAGCCGCACTCCACCAAGCAGCTCGAGGACCTGCTGGACTGGTCGGCGGACACCGATCCCCAGATGCTGGTCGAGGCGACGTTCGGCCGCATCGGTGGCGACGGCGTCGTGTGCACCCCGCTGGACGCGGTGTGCCCCCAGGTGCGCTGTCCGGTCCTGGTGATCCACGGCACCGACGACCTGATCGCGGACCCCTCGATCGGGAACCGCCTGGCCGAGCTCACCGGCGGCTCGCTGCTCCTCCTGGAGGGCAGCGGTCACGCTCCCCTCACGCGCGACCCGGTGCGGGTCAACCTGGCGATCACCGACTTCGTGACCTCGCTGGCGCCACCGGTCCGCCGGCGTACTCACCGCCGCGCCGGTTCCCGGCGACCGCGCGCGCTCTACCTGTCCTCCCCCATCGGGTTGGGCCACGCCCGGCGCGACCTCGCCATCGGCCGCGAGCTGCGGCGACTGCACCCCGACCTCCAGATCGACTGGCTCACCCAGGACCCGGTGACCCGGATGCTGGACGACGCCGGCGAGACCGTGCACCCGGGCTCGGCCTGGCTGGCCAGCGAGTCCACCCACATCGAGCACGAGTCGGGTGAGCACGACCTGCACGCCTTCGAGGCCATCCGCCGCATGGACGCGATCCTGGTCAACAACTTCCACGTCTTCCACGACGCGGTCGAGGAGCAGCACTACGACCTCGTGATCGGCGACGAGGCCTGGGACGTCGACTACTACCTGCACGAGAACCCCGAGCTCAAGCGGTTCGCCTTCGCCTGGCTGACCGACTTCGTCGGCTGGCTGCCCATGCCCGACGGCGGCGCCCGCGAGGCCAGGCTGACGGCGGACTACAACGCCGAGATGATCGAGCAGCGAGCCCGCTTCGGGCGGGTCCGCGACGCCTCGGTCTTCGTCGGCACCGCCGACGACGTGGTCGACTCCTCCTTCGGGCCCGGTCTGCCGGACATCCGCGACTGGACGAGCGACAACTTCGACTTCAGCGGCTACGTCACCGGATCGCCCGCGGTGGGCGCCGAGGAGCGCGCCGCGCTGAGACAGCGGCTCGGCTACCGCGACGACCAGCGGGTCTGCCTCGTGACCGTCGGCGGGTCCGGTGTCGGCACGGCACTGCTGGAGCGGGTGCTGGAGGCCGTTCCCGTCGTCCGACGATCCGCGCCTGACCTGCACTTCGAGTTCGTGACCGGCCCGCGCATCGACCCCGGCACGGTGCCCGAGCAGCCCGGCGTGCGGGTCCGCGGCTACCTCCCCGACCTCGACCAGCACCTGGCCGCCGCGGACCTGGCCGTGGTGCAGGGCGGCCTGACGACGTGCATGGAGCTCACGGCCAACCAGCGGCCGTTCCTCTACGTCCCGCTGCGGCACCACTTCGAGCAGACGTTCCACGTGCGGCACCGCCTCGAGCGGTACGGCGCAGGACGCCACCTCGACTACGACACCGCCGCTGACCGGGACGCGCTCGCCACCGCGATCCTCAAGGAGATCGAGGTGGAGCCGAACTACCGGCCGGTGGAGACCGACGGCGCCGCCCGCGCCGCCTCACTGCTGGCCGGACTGCTCTGACCCCATCACCTGGGCGAGCTCGGCCCGGGAGGAGATGCCGAGCTTGAGGTAGACGTGGCGCAGGTGGTACTCCACGGTCTTCGGGCTCAGGAACAGGGCCGCCGCCGCCTCCCGGGTGGTGCGGCCGGCGGCGAGCAGCCCGGCGATCTGGCGCTCCTGGGGGGTGAGCGCGTCACGGACGTCGGCCCCGCGTCGGCGTACCGTCTCGCCGGTCGCCTCCAGCTCGGCTGCCGCCTGGTCGACCCACGGCCCGGCCCCGAGCCGCTCGAAGCTCGCGTGTGCCGCCGCCAGGACCGGACGCGCGGCCCGGCGCTGCCGGTTGCGTCGCAAGGAGGCGCCCCGGGCCAGCTGGGTCCGCGCCTGCTCGAAGACGTCGCGCGTGTCGGCGTGGTGGTCGAGGGCGAGCTGGAACAGCGCATCGTCAGCCCTCACCAGCGCGACCGCCCGATGTGCCCGGGCGAGCGCCCACGGCTGTCCCTTGCGGCTGGCTCGCGCCAAGAACTCCTCAGCCACGCCCACTGCCTCGTCGTCGCGGCCCAGCCGCAGCAGCGTCTCGGTGAGCTCGGCGCCGGGAAAGAGGTCGACGTCCTCGATCCCGTGCTCGGAGAGCAGCGCACACACCTCCTCGAGCGCGGCGCGGGCCGCCGGGGCGTCGCCCGCCCCGAGCTCCAGCTCGGCGAGCGCCCAGGCCGACCAGACCCGGCCCAGCACGATGTCGTGACGCTCGCAGAGCTCGACGGCTTCGTGGGCGTGCCGACGGCAGTCCTCGTCACGACCCTGACGGGCCTCCAGCCACGCGAGCCCGGCGAGAGACACCGCCAGATCGGTGCCCTGTCCGCTCTCGCGGGCCAGCCGGATGCCCTCGTGGTAGGCCGAGTCGGCCTCCGGCCACCGGTCGGTCGTGGCGTCGTCGCGGGCCACGTGGAACAGCAGGTAGGGCAGGGTCCCGAGGACGGCGCCCGCCCGGATGGCGCCGACCGCCTCCTCGACGAGGTCGCGGAACGTGCCGTCCTCCCGCAGGAACAGCACCGCCATCACCAGCCAGGTCACCCGCATCGGGTCGTCCTGCAGGGCCTCGGTCTCGACCAGGTCGTCCACCGCGACCTTGAGGGTCTCGGCGCCACCACGCCCCAGCAGGATCCGCGACATCCCGACGGCCAGGGTCCCCAGCACCTCGGCCTCCGGCGTGCTCGCCCGCGGCAACAGCCCCTCGAGACGGTCCAGCGCCTGAGCGAGCCAGCCGACGTCGGCGCGGTAGAAGCTCGCGTTCATGCCATCGGCCAGCAACATGATCGCCGCGTCGGGATCGTCGATGGCCACCTGGTCGGCTGCCCGGCTGTAGAGACCGACCGCCTCCGACAGCGAGCCGGTGCGGGCAGCGATGGTGCCGGCCAGTCCACCGATCCGGGCCACCAGGTCCGCTGGTGGTGGACCGGCCTCGTCCAGCAGCGAACGGGACCGCTGAGCCTGGCCCGCGATCCAGGCCGCCTCCGCAGCGGCGACCAGCCGGCGTTGTCGGGCCATCAGGTCGGGCGAGAGCCGCGCAGCCCGCTCGAGAGCGGTCGCCACCACGTCGTACGCCGACCGGGCTCGCGCTCGCTCGCTCACACCCACCAGCGCGAGCGCTGCCTCCTCGTCGGTGTCGGGTGTCGAGGCAGCCAGGTGCCAGGCTCTGCGGTCGAGGTCGTCGGGGTCGGTGGCCGCCGCCAGCGCGGAGTGGGTGACGCGCCGCTCAGCCGGGGTGGCGGCACTGTAGACCGCGCTGCGCACCAGCGGGTGCCGGAACACGATCCGCGTCGTCTCCAGCCGGACCAGTCCCGCATCGGCCGCCTCGACCAGGTGCGCCGGGTCGAGCCCGCGCAGCGTGCACGCTCGGGCGACCGCCTCCCGCTCACCGCCGGACGCGGCGGCGGTGAGGCGGTGAGCAGGCAGGCGCGGGCCGGCCGGGACAGTCCGGCAGTGCGCGCGAGGAACGTCTGCGCCAAGGAGTCCGACACCGTCAGGGGCTCGTCGGGTCCGTGCCTCAGCAGCTCCTCGGACTGGCCGGCGAGCTCGAGCAGGGCGAGGGGGTTGCCGCCGGTGGCGGTGACCAGCCGAGCTGCGTCCGCCGCACTCAGGACGGCGTCGAGATCGGCGGCGAGCAGCTCCAGACCGGCCCCGAGGTCGAGGCCGGTGAGCTCGAGCACCGACAAGCCCGCGTCGAGGAACGGGCTGGGCTCCCCCGAGCGGACCGCCGCGACCACCAGGACCTGGTCGGCCACGAGGCGGCGTACGGCGAAGGCGATGGCGTCGGCCGACGGGCGGTCGAGGAGGTGGGCATCGTCGATGAACACGGCTCGCGGCGCCGACTCGGCGAGCCGTCCGAGCATGCCCAGCGTTGCGGCGCCCACGGCGAACCGGTCGACCGCACCCCCGCTGCGCATCGCCAGGGCGACCCCCAGGGCATGGGCCTGAGGCTCGGGCAGACCGGCGAGCTCTACACCCGGGCCGAACAGCTGGGAGAGCCCCCCGAACGCCAGGTCCCGCTCGGCCTCCGAGCCGACGACCCAGTGGGTCTGCATGCCGTCGACGAGCTCGGCGCAGTGCGCCAGGAGCGCGGACTTGCCGATGCCGGCCTCTCCCGAGATCACCAGGACGGCGCTCTCCCCCAGCCGGGCCGAGGCGACGCGGCCGGCGATCAGGTGACTCTCGGTGTGCCTGCCGACGAGCAACGTCTGGTCCAGGTCAACGCGCGGCGTCGTGGGCGGCGTACGCCGCAGCCCGTTCCCGCTCGATCTTCTTGCCGAGGAAGTAGGCCGTGCCCCACAGCGCGGCGAAGATCAGCCCCAGCAGGAACATCAGCGGCACCAGGAAGCCCAGGGCGACGGCGGCGAGCTGGATCACCCAGCCCGCGGCGTACGCCGCCTCGCTGCGCAGCAGGCCGGCCAGCAGGACGCAGGCCAGCATCAGGCCCAGGCCGATGGTCAGTGCGACGCCGGTCGAGACGTCTGCCACGGCGATCAGGACCGGGGTCGTGAGGCCGAGCGCGATCGCCTCCAGGCACAGGATGGCCGCGCACATGCCGCGTCGTGGAGATCTCATGAGCGTCCCTTCAGCAGTGCGCGGGCCTCGCCGACCGTGACGACCGACCCGGTGACCAGCACGGCTCCGGTGCCGACGGAGACGGCCTCGCCCGCCTCGGCGAGCGTGGCCGCGACGTCGATGGCGCTGGCGAGGTCCGCCACCACGGTGACCCGGTCCTCGCCGAAGATGTCGATGGCGGTCGCCGCGAGCAGGTCAGGCGACATCGCCCGGTCGGTGGAGTTGCGCGTCACCACCAGGTGGGCCAGGTGGGGCTCGAAGGCGGACAGGACGCCCTCGTAGTCCTTGTCGGCCATCACCCCGATCACCCCGATCAGCGGGGAGAACGTGAAGGAGTCCTCCAAGGCGGCTGCCGTGGCCTCTGCCCCATGCGGGTTGTGGGCCGCGTCGAGCACGATCGTGGGGCTGCGCCGCACGATCTCGAGCCGGCCCGGTGAGCTCGCGTCGGCGAAGGCCGCGCGAACGATCTCGTCGTCGAGGGGCTGGTCGCCGAGGAACGCCTCGACCGCAGCAAGGGCCACGGCGGCGTTCTGGGCCTGGTGGGCGCCGTAGAGCGGGAGGAACACGTCGTCGTACTGCTGGCGCAGTCCGCGCAGGGAGATCGACTGTCCACCCACCGCGGGGACCCGCGACGTGACGCCGAAGTCGACGCCCTCGCGAGCCACAGTGGCGCCGACCTCGGCCGCACGGGCGAGGAGCACCTCGGCCGCGTCGGGCTCCTGCTGGGCGAGCACGGCGAAGGCGCCGGGCTTGATGATGCCCGCCTTCTCGAGGGCGATCGCGGCGCGGTTGTCGCCGAGGTAGGAGGCATGGTCGACGGCGATCGGCAGCACCACCGCGACGGCCCCGTCGGCGACGTTGGTGGCATCCCAGGAACCCCCCATGCCGACCTCGACGATGGCGGCGTCGACGGGGGCGTCTGCGAAGGCGCTGTAGGCCATGGCGACGATGGTCTCGAAGAACGACAGTGGATGGGCCTGCTCGGCGTCGACGAGGTGGGTGTAGGGCGCCACGTCGTTGAAGGCGCTCACGAACGCCTCGTCGGAGAGCGGCTCACCGTCGATCGAGATCCGCTCGCTCATCTTCTCCACGTGCGGGCTGGTGAAGCGGCCGGTGCGGAGGTTGAGCGCTCGCAGCAGGGTGTCGATCATCCGCGAGGTCGACGTCTTGCCATTGGTGCCGGTCAGGTGAATCACCGGATAGGCGCGCTGGGGGTCGCCGAGCAGCTCCACGAAGGCCTGGATCCGGTCGAGCGACGGCTCGAGCCTGGTCTCGGGCCAGCGCGAGAGCAGAGCGTCCTCGACCTCGGCGAACGTCTCGGCAGGGCGTGGCACGGCGTGCGGTGTCTCAGTCATGTCACCCCGAGTCTAGGGGGCTCGCGATCACGTGGTCGGACCTGCTGACGGCGTCGTGGCGAGGCTGCTCCACCATGGGATGCAGGGAAACCAGCCCTTCCCGTGCCGGATTCACCACGGGAGGCGGTTGCTTCCCTGCATCCCATGATGAAGCCGTTGCGCGGAACTGGTTTTCCACAGGCGACCCACCCCCCGTAACATTTCGCGCATGACCCAGACCCAGCAGCCTGCCGACGCGCCCATGACCCCCGCGGAACCACGCGGCGCCGTCGTACCGGAGAAGGCTGCGCTCGAAGGTCTCGAGGACAAGTGGACCGCGGCGTGGAAGGCCGACGACACCTATGCGTTCGACCGCACCCAGCCCCGCGCCAACGTCTACTCCATCGACACACCCCCGCCGACCGTCTCCGGCAGCCTGCACGTCGGTCACGTCTTCTCCTACACCCACACCGACCTGATCGCGCGCTACCAGCGGATGACCGGCAAGGCCGTCTTCTACCCCATGGGCTGGGACGACAACGGCCTGCCGACCGAGCGCCGCGTGCAGAACTACTACGGCGTCCGCTGCGACCCGTCGCTGCCCTACGACGACGACTTCACGCCTCCGGAGAAGCCCGACGCCAAGCGTCAGGTCCCGATCAGCCGCCCCAACTTCATCGAGCTGTGCGAGCAGCTGGTCGAGCAGGACGAGGAGATCTTCGAGCAGCTCTGGCTCCAGCTCGGGCTGTCGGTCGACTGGAGCCAGCACTACACGACGATCGGCCCCAAGTCCCAGACGGCCAGCCAGCGTGCGTTCCTGCGCAACTTCGCCCGCGGCGAGGCCTACCTGCAGGAGGCGCCGACCCTGTGGGACGTCACCTTCCAGACCGCCGTCGCCCAGGCCGAGCTGGAGGCCCGCGACTACGCCGGTCACTACTACCGGGTGGCCTTCCATCAGCCCGACGAGACCCCCCTCCACATCGAGACCACGCGCCCCGAGCTGATCCCGAGCGTGGTCGCCCTGATCGCCCACCCGGACGACGAGCGCTACCAGCACCTGTTCGGGACCACCGTGACGAGCCCTGTGTTCGGTGTCGAGATCCCCGTCCTCGCCCACCCGGCGGCGGAGCCCGACAAGGGTGCCGGCATCGCCATGTGCTGCACCTTCGGCGACCTCACCGACGTCACCTGGTGGCGCGAGCTGCAGCTGCCGGTGCGCACCGTGATGGGTCGCGACGGCCGCTTCTCGCGAGAGACCCCCGCCTGGCTGAGCAGCGAGACGGCGAGCGCGGCGTACGACGACCTCAAGGGCAAGACGGCCTTCAGCGCCCGCGAGGCCGTCGTGGCCCAGCTGCGTGCCTCCGGTGACCTCGACGGCGAGCCGACCCCGACCCAGCGGATGGCGAACTTCTACGAGAAGGGCGACAAGCCCCTCGAGATCGTGGCCACCCGCCAGTGGTACATCCGCAACGGTGGCCGCGACGCCGGGATCCGCGGCGAGATGCTCGAGCGTGGCGCCGAGATCACCTGGATCCCGACCCACATGAAGCACCGGTTCGACAACTGGGTCGGCGGGCTGAACGGCGACTGGTTGATCTCGCGCCAACGGTTCTTCGGCATCCCGTTCCCGGTCTGGTATCCGCTGGACGCCGAGGGCGAGCCCGACTACGCCCACCCCTTCCTGCCCACCGAGGCCGAGCTGCCGATCGATCCCTCCACCCAGGTGCCTCGAGGCTTCACCGAGGACCAGCGCGGCAAGCCGGGCGGGTTCATCGGTGACCCCGACGTGATGGACACCTGGGCGACCTCGTCGCTGACCCCGCAGATCGCGGGAGGCTGGGAGTCCGACCCCGACCTGTTCGACCGGGTCTTCCCGATGGATCTGTGCACCCACGCCCACGACATCATCCGCACCTGGCTGTTCTCCCGCGTGGTGCGAGCCCACTACGAGAACCACACCTCGCCGTGGTCGCACGCGCTCATCTCCGGGTTCATCGTCGACCCGGACCGCAAGAAGATGTCGAAGTCCAAGGGCAACGCGGTCGTGCCGTCCGAGGTCCTCGACAAGTACGGCGCCGACGCCGTCCGCTGGCGTGCCGCGATGGCTCGCCCGGGCCTCGACTCGCCCTTCGACGAGTCGCAGATGAAGGTGGGCCGCCGACTGGCGATGAAGGTGCTCAACGCGTCCAAGTTCGTGCTTGGATCGGTGGGCGCGACCGACGCCAACCCGCTCGCGGTCACCGAGCCGATCGACTGTGCCCTGATCGGGCGGCTCGCCGGGGTGGTCGCCAAGGCCACCCGCGCGTTCGAGGCCTATGACTACACGACGGCACTCGAGACCAGCGAGACCTTCTTCTGGGAGTTCTGCGACGACTACCTCGAGCTCGTCAAGGAGCGTGCCTACGCCGAGGACGGCGGCACGCCCACCGAGTCGGCGCGGGCGACCCTGGCCCTCGCCCTGCACGTGCAGCTGCGCCTGCTGGCGCCCTACCTGCCCTACGTGACGGAGGAGGTCTGGTCCTGGTGGCAGGACGGCTCGGTGCACCGGGCCGCGTGGCCGGTCGCCGCTGACCTGGGCTCGGCAGGTGCGGCCGACGGCACCACCATCGACGCGGTGGCAGCCGCACTGGGGGGCATCCGCGGCGCCAAGTCACAGGCCAAGGTCTCCATGCGCCACGAGCTGAACCGCGTCGAGGTCAGCGGTCCGGCTGCGCTGGTGGAGGCGGCTCGACTCGCCGAGGCCGACCTGCGCAAGGTCGGCAAGATCACCGGAGACCTCGTCTTCACGGCGACCGAGGGTGCGGAGCTGACCGTTCAGGCCGAGCTGGCCTGAGCCAAGCACTTACTCCCCGCCTTCGGGTACGACGGGCGAGCTGGTCGGGGACGGCTCCCCAGGCGGGGGGGTCGGCGACGGCTCGACCGGGCTCGGCTCGACCGGGCTCGGCTCGACGGGGCCGGGCTCGACAGGGCCGAGCTGGACGGGACCGGTGATGGCCTCGAGGACCGTCAGCCCGCGGGTCGGATCGGTGTCAGGAGACTCTTCCGGCGTCGGCGGCTGGCTGTGGTGATGTCCCGGGTGGCGGCCACCGTCGGGAGCACTCTGGTGGACCGGAGGGTGGTAGTGCACCGTCTGCTGGTGCTTGCGGTGGACCTTGTGCGGCGCGGAAGCCACCGCGTCGTCAGCCTTCACGACCACGCGGGGCGCCTTGGCCGGCCTCACCGTCAGCACGACCGGAGGCGTCTTGTACGGCTCGGGCGCTGCGGAGGTGAGCGAGGAACCGCTCGGGGAGCTCTCGACGGGCTGCGCCCAGGGGACCATCACCCCGAAGATCGCCTGCGACTTCATCGTCGTTCCGACCACGATGGCACAGATCACGGCCACGAGGACGAACGCGAAAAGCGGCCGCTTGTGTTCGTACACAACGTTAGTTTGCCCGGAGATGTCATCACTCTGACCAGTTGTCGTGACAAATGGTCAGAAATGACTACGCCGTACGGGGGGAGGAACCCGTCTGGACCACGCGACGGGTGGTCGGCTCAGGCCGACTTCTTCTTCTTCGCCTCGAGCTCGCGTGGGATGAGCGTCGGGTTGACGTTGTCGGCGACGACCTCGCGGGTGATGATGACCTTCGCGATGTCACCGCGGGAGGGCACGTCGTACATCACGTGGAGAAGAACCTCCTCGATGATGGCCCGCAGTCCGCGGGCGCCGGTGCCGCGCTCCATCGCCTTGTCGGCGATCGCCTGGATGGCCTCGTCGGTGAACTCCAGCTCGACGCCGTCGAGCTCGAAGAGCTTCTGGTATTGCTTGACCAGCGCGTTCTTCGGCTCGGTCAGGATCTGGACGAGGGCCTCGTTGTCGAGCCGGGTCACGCTGGCAATCAGAGGCAGCCGACCGATGAACTCGGGGATGAGTCCGAACTTGGTGAGGTCCTCGGGACGCACCTGGAGCAGCAGCTCCTCGGCCTCACGCTCCGCCGCCCCGCGGATCTCGGCGGTGAAGCCCAGCGACTTCTTGCCGACGCGCTGCTCGATGATGTGCTCCAGCCCGGCGAACGCACCACCCACCACGAACAGGATGTTGGTGGTGTCGATCTGGATGAACTCCTGGTGGGGGTGCTTGCGGCCACCCTGCGGGGGGACCGAGGCCGTCGTGCCCTCGAGGATCTTCAACAGGGCCTGCTGGACACCTTCACCGGAGACGTCACGGGTGATGGACGGGTTCTCGGCCTTGCGGGCAACCTTGTCGATCTCGTCGATGTAGATGATGCCCGTCTCGGCCTTCTTGACGTCGTAGTCGGCCGCCTGGATCAGCTTGAGCAGGATGTTCTCGACGTCCTCGCCGACGTAGCCCGCCTCGGTGAGCGCTGTCGCATCGGCGATGGCGAACGGCACGTTGAGCATGCGGGCGAGCGTCTGGGCCAGGTAGGTCTTGCCGCAGCCGGTCGGGCCGACGACCAGGATATTGGACTTGGCGACCTCGACGTCGTCCTTGGCGTGCTTGCCCGCACCCAGCGCCGTGGCGCCGGCCTGGACCCGCTTGTAGTGGTTGTAGACCGCCACCGCCAGGGTCTTCTTGGCCTGCTCCTGGCCGATCACATAGGTGTTGAGGAACTCGAAGATCTCCTTCGGCTTGGGCAGCTCGTCGAGGCTGACCTCGGTGCCTTCGCTGAGCTCTTCCTCGATGATCTCGTTGCACAGGTCGATGCACTCGTCGCAGATGTAGACCCCGGGTCCGGCGATCAGCTTTCGGACCTGCTTCTGGCTCTTTCCGCAGAAAGAGCACTTCAGCAGGTCGCCTCCGTCACCAATGCGTGCCACGGGCGGTCATCCTCACAAGCGGGCCGGAGCGGGGATCGCCTCGGCGGTGTACATCTGGTCGGACTGCAAACTACGGGTCGATCAGGTGGTCGCTCAGCGACCGTGACAAGAACTCCTTGACGGTACCCCGTGTCACCCCCAATTGCAGGGGGTGACACGAGATCACTTGCTGGTGGAGCCTCAGGCGAGCACGGGGGTGTTCTTGCGCGACTCGAGGACCGCGTCGATGAGCCCGTATTCGACGGCAGCCTCCGCCGTGAGGATCTTGTCGCGCTCGATGTCGCGGCTGACCTGCTCGATGTCGCGGCCCGAGTGTTCGGAGATCATCTTCTCCAGCAGCTCGCGCATCCGGAGGATCTCGTTGGCCTGGATCTCGATGTCGGAGGTCTGGCCGAACGTGCCTTCGGTGTAGGGCTGGTGGATCAGGATGCGGCTGTTGGGAAGCGCCAGCCGCTTGCCGGGTGCGCCCGCGGCCAGCAGGATCGCTGCCGCCGACGCAGCCTGGCCCAGGCACACGGTCTGGACGTCGGGCTTGATGAACCGCATCGTGTCGTAGATCGCGGTGAGCGCCGTGAACGAGCCACCGGGCGAGTTGATGTAGATCTGGATGTCCTGGTCGGGGTTGATGGTCTCCAGGCAGAGCAGCTGGGCCATCACCGCGTTGGCGATGTCGTCGCTGATCGGGGTGCCGAGGAAGATGATGCGCTCCTCGAACAGCTTGGCGTAGGGGTCGATCCGGCGTACGCCGTAGGACGTGCGCTCTTCCCACTGGGGGATGTAGTAGTTCATCTGATCAGTCCTTCTGCCTGGCCGGGCGGCCCTCGTCGGCGGCTTCGCGGGCACTCTTGACGACCTGGTCGACCAGACCGTATTCCATCGCCTGCTCGGCGGTGAACCAGCGGTCGCGGTCGGCATCGGCGATGACCTGGTCGAGCTCCTGGCCGGTGTGCTCGGCGATGAGCTCGAGCAGCACCTTCTTGATGTGCAGCGACTGCTGCGCCTGGATCTTGATGTCGGAGGCCGACCCACCCATCCCGGAGGACGGCTGGTGCATCATGATCCGCGCGTGCGGCAGCGCGTAGCGCTTGCCCTTGGTGCCGGCGCAGAGGAGGAACTGGCCCATCGAGGCCGCCAGCCCCATGCCCACGGTGGCCACGTCGTTGGGGATGTAGTTCATGGTGTCGTAGATCGCCATGCCGGCGTCCACGGAACCACCGGGAGAGTTGATGTGCAGGAAGATGTCGGCTTCGGGATCCTCGGCGGACAGCAGCAGCAGCTGGGCACAGATCGCGTTGGCGTTCTGGTCGCGCACCTCGGAGCCGAGGAACACGATGCGCTCTCGCAGCAGCCGCTGGTAGACGTTGTCGTCGAGTCCGTAGGACTGGCCGCCCCCATCCATGCGGGGGCTCTGGTTGGCAAAACTGGTCTGGTTCACGTGAGCGACCCTAGCCCGAAGCAGGGACAGTTCCACGGGTTAACACGTGCTGTTCGCCCAGAGCGGAGAAGTGGGCCGGACCACCGAGCAGCGCTACTCCAGCCAGCGCAGCAGCGCGGCCTCGACCTCGGCGTGGTTGAGGAGGTCCAGATGTCCGACGCCCTCGAGATGGAGCACCTCGGCGTCCGGGAACAGGTTCGCTCGCGCGCTCCGGCCCGTGGCGGAGCCCCGGCGGACCATGGCATCTCCGAAGATCGTCCCCCAGGCGCCGGGCAGCGAGCCTGACACCAGTCGGTAGCGCACGTCGTGGGGCTCCTCGAGCCCGAGGCCGCCGCTCAGCTCGACGATCCCGGCAGAACGGACGTCCAGCAGGCGGCCGAAGGCGGCTGTTTCGGGGAACCTCGCCAGGCTCCTGCTGCCGAGGCCGACGACCCGGGCCAGGTCGGCGCCCAGGTGGGGGGTGCCCAGCGTCACCACATCGGTCACGAGGCCACGCCAGCCTTCGCCCGTCGTACTCCCCACGGCGCAGGCTGCGCGGGCGAGGAGCCCGCCCATCGAGTGCCCGACCAGGGCGATGCGCTCGACGGGCGTCGGCCAGGCGTCGCTCAGCTCCGCCAGCAACCCCGCCAACGCCGTCCCGTTCTCGGCGAGCGAGAGGCCGGTGTTGACCCGCAGCACGACCGGCGTCCAGCCGGCTCGGGTCAGGGCCTGGGGGTACGTCGAGCCGCGCTCGGCCGCACCGCGGGACCAGTGCCCGTCGTGCTCGCCGAGCCCGTGGATGAAGACGACGAGCTTGCCGGTCGGCTCGGGGAAGGAGTCGGCGAGGTCGGTGAGGGCGACGTCCTGCCCGTCCGTGCGCACGCTCAGGGCGATGCTCAGGACCGAGGCGTCGTGGCTGAAGCGGTCGCCCAGCAGTCCGTTGAGAGCCGAGTGCACCACGCTCGAGCGTGGTCCGGTGAGGCCCCGATGCCCCATCAGCCCGCTGAGCGCCCCCGCGATCGTGACTCCTCCGACGACTCCCACCCGCACGGCGGCGAAGACGGTCTCGGAGACGACCTCGTGGACCCGCTGGGGCCCCGTCGCGGCGTTGCCGGTGGCCGCGTTCACGGCGCCGTACGCTCGGGCGCTCACGGCGCGGTGGGTGTCCTGCACCGTCCGCAGGATCACCTCGTCGACGTACGACGGAATGATCTCGACGAGGTCGACCACTCCCGGTTCGGTTCGGGACACCTGGCCAGTGTTCGTTCGTCGGTCTCTCGGGCGCAAGGCATGGAGCCGGAGGTCACAGTCCGGGCCACCTCAGGTGCATGCTGCGCGGAGGAGAGGTGGGTCGGTCAGGCGTCCATCTGGCTGCGTTCTGGCCGGCCCGGTCAGGGACTGTTCAGGGTTGTCAGTGGTTGCAACGGCCGACAACCGCAGGAATCCCCGGATACCCGGGGATTCCTGGGACCACAGACTGTCAGGCCTCGGCCGGAGCCTCGTCCTCGGGCGACTCGGTGACGGGCTCACCGATGCTGCCGTCGGGGCGGAGGTTCTTCAGCTCGACCAGGTTGCCGGAGGCGTCCTTGACGACGGCCGACTCGACGATCGTGGCCAGGGCCTTGCCGCGCAGGATCTCCTGCACCAGGTCTGGGATGTGGTTGTGCTCGAACATGTGGTTCGCGAACTCCTGCGGGTCCTGACCGGACTGCTGCGCCCGACGCACCAGGTGCTGGGACAGCTCGGCCTGGTCGATGCCGAGCTCCTCCTTCTTGGCGATCTCGTCCAGGATGAACTGGGCGGCCACGGAGTCGCGCACGCGGCGGTCGAGGTCGGCCTCGAACTCCTCCACCGTCTGACCCTCGTCCTCGAGGTACTTGTCCATCGTGATGCCGGCGTAGACCAGCTGCTCCTCGATGTTCTGGCGGCGGGCGTTGAGCTCGTCGGTCACCAGCGACTCGGGCAGCGGGATGCTGACCTGCTCGAGCAGCTTCTCGAGGACCGCGTCGCGGGCGGCGGCGGCCTGCTCGAGCCGCTTGCCGCGACCGAGGCGCTCGCGCACGTCGGCCGTGAGCTCCTCGGCCGTGTCGAACTCGGAGGCCAGCTGGGCGAACTCGTCGTCGACCTCGGGCAGCTCCTGCTCCTGGACGGCGGACACCGCGACCAGGACCTCGACCGGCTCGCCCACGAGGTCGCCACCGACGAGCTCGGAGGAGAAGGTCGTCTCGTCACCGGCGGACATGCCGGCCAGCGCCTCGTCGAGGCCGTCGAGCATGCCGCCACGGCCGACCTTGTAGGACATGCCGGCGACCTCGGCACCCTCGACGACCTCGCCGTCCTGGGTGGCCTTCAGATCGATGGTCACGAAGTCGCCGTCGGCGGCCGCGCGCTCGACGTCGACCAGGGTGCCGAAGCGCTCACGAAGCGCCTCCACCTGCTCGGCGACGTCCTCGTCGGTGACCTCGATGTCCTCGACCTCTGCCTCGAGGCCGTCGTAGGACGGCAGCTCGATCTCGGGCTTGACGTCGACCTCGGCGGTGAACTCCAGGATCGCGTTGTCCTCGAGCTTGGTGACCTCGATCTCGGGCTGCGCCAGCGGCTGCAGGTTGTTCTCCTGCATGGCCTCGATGTAGGCCTTCGGCAGCATCTCGTTGATCGCCTCGTCGAGCACCGCGCCGCGTCCGACCTGACGGTCGATGACGGCGGCCGGCACCTTGCCGCGGCGGAAGCCGGGCACGTTGATCTGCTGGGCGATCTTCTTGTACGCCGCGTCGAGGCTCGGCTTGAGCTCCTCGAAGGGCACCTCGACGGTCAGCTTGGCCCTGGTCGGGCTCAAGGTCTCGACGGCGCTCTTCACAGGTGCCTCCCACAGGTAGTCATTGGTTGCTTTCGGTGGTCATGGAACACGGCGCGAGGGTCCTCGCACACGTCGGGGCGACAGGACTCGAACCTGCGGTCTCCTGCTCCCAAAGCAGGCGCGCTAGCCACTACGCTACGCCCCGCCAAGAGGCTCGCCGGAGGACCGGAGAGCTCCCTGAGAGCGGATGACGGGAATCGAACCCGCGTAATCAGTTTGGAAGACTGGAGCTCTACCATTGAGCTACATCCGCGCGCACCTTTTGTGCGGTGTCATGGTGCCACACCACGCCTGAGCACCACGAATCAGCCTCGGTGATGGATCAGCAGCAACGCCCGGTCGTCGTTGGTCGACCCCAGCGTCTCGATGAGCCGCTTGGCGCCGTCCTCGAACCCCTTCTGCAGCAGCCGGTCGCCCTGGCCGAGCAGCTTGTCGATGCCCGTGGTCATGTCGCGGTCCGGCGCCTCCACCAGCCCGTCGGTGTAGAGCAGGAGCGTGTCGCCCGTGCGCAGCGTGCCGTGGGACACCGCGAAGTCGGCGCCCTCGATGAGGCCGAGCACCGGACCCTCCGTCTCGTGCACGATCCACCGGCCCGACCCGGCGTTCAGCTGAACGGCCGGCGGGTGACCGGCGGTGCGGACCTCGAAGTCGCCGCTCACCAGATCGAGCGAGAGGTGGACGGCGGTCGCGAAGCCCTCGACCCACTGCTGGCGCAGCAGGTATTCGTTGGCGGCCACCAGGAACTCACCGCGCGGAACCGCCCCGAGGAGCCCGCCGAAGGCCCCGGAGAGCAGGAGCGAGCGGGTGCCTGCCTGGGTCCCCTTGCCGGACACGTCCACGACCGCGACGTCGAGCCGGGTGCCGTCGGGTGTCGTGCTCGCCACCACGAAGTCACCGGCGAACGGGGTGCCACCCGCGGACCGCAGCGCCGACTCGGCGTACCAGGCCGGCGGCAGCTCGGGCAGCTTGCCCTGGCTCTGGATCCGGTCGCGCAGGTCGACGAGCATCGACTCCCCGGTCGACCCGGCGACCCCGAGCCGGGATCGCCGAAACGAGCTCAGCAAGATGATGAAGCCGAGCACGAACAAGGTGATGATGCCCACCACGATCCGCGCGGTGAGCGGGCGCTGCTGGGGCACCAGCACGGCGACGATGGCCAGGAGGAACACCACGAACCAGGGCAGCTGGCGAGGGCCGAGCCACAGGCTGGCCACCACGAGCGGCAGCGCGAACACGGTGACCGGCCACACCGAGGGCGACGTCGAGATCAGCGCTGCGATCACCAGGGTCAGCGCGGTCAGCAGCAGCACCGGCCGCGCGAACGCACCGCGACGCGCCGCCCGGCGCAGGAGGTGACGGGCACGGCGGACCCACCGGGGTGACTGGTGGTGCCGTGCTGGGGTCAACGGGAGCTGCCTTCGTGTCGAAGGATCACTGTAGAGCCCGAGAGCGGAAGACGGGTTGGCACCGAGGACACCAGAAGAGATTGCGGCCGACAAGCACCTGGGTGCGGATCTTGGCACCGCAGACCAGGCAGGGCTGACCGGTCCGACGATAGACGTAGACCTCTCCCCCGTGGTCGTCGACCCGAGGCGGTCGGCCCATGGCCTCGGGGGTGTGCTCGGGCCGCACGGTGTCGATGCGGCCGGTCAGCACGCCGTAGGCCATCAGCTCGACCAGGTCGTCCCACATCGCCTGCCACTGACCGCGCCGCAGGGTGCTGCCGGGGCGCAGCGGGTGCATGCGGTGCCGGTAGAGCACCTCGGCCCGGTAGACGTTGCCGACGCCGGCGAGCACCGCCTGGTCCATCAGCAGGTCGCCGATCGCCCGGTGGCTGCGGGAGATCCGGCGCCAGGCGAGGTCAGGATCGGCGTCCGCGCGCAGCGGGTCGGGCCCGAGGCCGGCGACGATCGAGTCGCGCTTCGCGGCGGTGACGAGGTCGCACTGGGTGGCTCCGCGGAGGTCGGCGTACGCCCTCTCCCCGACGAGGCGCAGCCGCACCTGGCCGACGGGCAGCGGCGCCGGGCCGTCGGTGACGTCGAACTTCCCGATCAGGCCGAGGTGGACGTGGATGAAGCGCTCACCCTCGAACTCGACGAACAGGTGCTTGCCGGCCGACTCGGCGGCGACCAGCAGCGCCCCGTCGAGCTGGGCCGCGTCGGCGGCGAACTTGCCCTGGGGACTCCCGACCCGCACGTGCTGTCCACCGAACGCAGCGTCGAGGTCGCGGGCCAGCCGGTGAAGCGTATGACCTTCAGGCACCGGGGCCCCGGAGCGCGGACTCGGGAAGCGGAGGCAGGTCGCCGGTGGTCTCGTAGGCGGACAGCTGCGCGATCCGGCGCACGTGACGCTCCTCGTTGCTGAACGGTGTGGCCAGGAAGACCTCCACGAAACGGGTCATCTCGTCGACGGTGTGCATCCGGCCACCCACGGAGATGACGTTGGCATCGTTGTGCTCGCGCGCCAACGCAGCCGTCTCCTCCGACCAGACCAGTGCCGAGCGCACGCCCTTCACCTTGTTGGCCGCGATCTGCTCGCCGTTGCCGGAGCCGCCGATCACCACGCAGAGCGCCTCGACGCCGTCGACCTGGTCGGCCACCACCCCCTCGGCTGCCCGCAGGCAGAACACCGGGTAGTCGTCGACCGCGTCGTAGACGAACGGACCGTGGTCGACCACCTCGTGGCCGGCGTCCGCCAGCCAGTTGAGGAGGTGCTCCTTGAGGTCGAGGCCGGCGTGGTCGGATCCCAGGTGAACGCGCATGGGCTCAGTTTTGCAGACCTTCGCCGGCTCAGGGACAGTGCTGCCGCAGGAATCCAGCCACTGAGCGCATCACCGGCTCGGCAGCGTCGAAGACGTCGGGATGCCGCCAGAATCCGTGCACCTGCCCGAGCTGGCGCGAGGCCACGACGGCCACGCCCTGGTCGGCCAGCAGCACGGCCAGCTGCTCCCCCTCGTCGCGCAGGGGATCGTGCTCGGCGGTCACGATCATGGTGGGCGGCATGGTGGCGAGACGATCGGAGAGCAGGGGGGCCAGGTCCGGGTCGACCAGGTCAGCCGGCCTGGCGGCGTACTGCTGCCAGTACCACGCCGCCTCGCGCGGGTCGAAGCCCACGTCGTGGGCCGGGTCGGCAGCCTCGGCGTACGACGCGAAGCTCGCAGTCGGGTCGAGGAACGGGTAGATCAACGCCACCGCTCGGAACCGTCCGGGGTTGCGCAGCGCGGCCACCAGGGCCAGGTTGGCGCCGGCACTGTCGCCGTGGGCGAACCAGGGCCCGGCGAAGTCGCCGGAGTCCGCCAGGTGGGCCAGCACCGTGTCGACGTCATCGGGCGCGGCCGGAAAGCGATGCTCGGGCGGGCGGCGGTAGTCGACGCTGAGCACCGGCAGTCCGGAGCGGTTGGCGAGCCGCCGGGTAGCGGCGTCGTGCACATCGACGTCGTGGAACACGAAACCGCCGCCGTGCAGGTGCAGGACTAGGCCCGGGTCGGCGTCCTCAGGGACGTAGAGGCGGCAGGGAACGCCGTCGGCGTCCAGGTCGTGCACCTCGGCGACGCTCTCGCGGGGCTGCGCGGCGGCCTCTGAACGGGCGGCCTCGCGGGCGGCGCCGATGTCGTAGTCGGGCTCGAAGACGCGGGGCGCTCCGGCAGTCGCCTCGATCGCGCGACGGGCCTGGGGATGCAGCACCATCAGCGCTGCATCATCGCGTCCATGGCGACGGCGACCGCTGCTGCCACCCGGAAGTCGACGCGCTGGTCGGGCACCGTGACGGTGTACTTGTCCTTGATGCTGCCCTGCCGCTCGATGCTCATCAACGGCTTGCCGTCGCTGTCGGCGTACTCGAAGTGGATGGGCAGTGGGATGTTGACCAGCCGGCGGACCAGCGCCACGCCCTGGCTCCGTTCCGCGCCGGTGCCGGTGTAGCCGGGCCCCTCCAGGTGGTAGGTCGAGCGCAGCAGGCTGGCGCCGAAGTCCTTCTTGAAGAAGCCGATCTGGTTGCCGGCCTCGTCGGTGATGTCGTAGCCCGAGCTCAGCTCCAGCACGGCCCTGGCCTTGAAGCCGAACACCGGGCGGGTCTTGCTCTGGTCGGAGAAGAAGGTGACCTGCTCCTTCATCGCCATCTTCTTCTGCTCCGCGAAGCCGAGCAGCGCGCCCGGGCTCCCGTCGGGGTTGGGCTCGAGCACCTCGTAGCGGTTGGTGATCATGGCGAACTTCTGCTTGACGTAGAAGAGGGGCAGGTACATGGCCGCTGTCATGCTGGCGAGCCTAGATGCTGGTGCTAGGTGCCCGTCCAGTGCGGGCGCCGCTTCTCCGCGAACGCCTGCGGTCCCTCGAGCGCGTCGCGGGAGCCGAGCATCGCCGTATGGCTGGGCAACTGCCCGCCGCGCAGGATCTGGTAGCCCTCCTCGACGCCCAGACCGGCCGTCGCGGCCAGGATCTCCAGCACCGCGGCGATCGCCAACGGCGCCTGGGCCGCGATCGTCGAGGCCAGCTCGAGGGCGCGCTCGAGCAGCTGGTCGTCGTCCACGACCTCAGCCACCAACCCCCACCGGTGCGCCTCGTCGGCCGCCATCCGACGCCCGGTCAGCAGGAGCTCGGTGGCCACGGCCTGCGGCAGCCGCTTCGGCAGGCGGAGCACGCCACCGGAGTCGGCGACGATGCCCAGCGAGACCTCCGGGAACGCGAAGCTGGCCGACCGGGCGGCCAGCATCAGGTCGGCCGCCAGCGCGAGCTCCCAGCCTCCTCCGAACGCATAGCCGTTGACGGCGGCGATCACAGGTTTTCGCCGGCCGAAGAATTCGGTGAGCCCCGCGAATCCACCGGGTCCGTGGTCGGCCTCGACGCCCTCGCCGGCGGCGGCCGCCTTCAGGTCCCAACCTGCGGAGAAGAAGCGGTCGCCGGCTCCGGTCAACACCGCCACCCGGAGCTCGGGTGAATCCTCGAAGACCCGGAACGCCCGATAGAGCGCCCGGCTCGTCGGCACGTCGACGGCGTTGGCACTGGGGCGGTCGAGCGTGACCAGCAGGACGTTCCCGTCGCGCACCTGGGTGTGCACCGGCTCGGTCATCGGTTCGGGCGTCATCGGTCCTCCTCGTCTGGGGGGCGTGCTCGTCGCACCACGGCATCGGCCGCCACGACCCGGTCGGGCAGCACCAGCAGCGGGTTGATCTCCAGCTCGACCAGCTCGTCGAGCCGGCTGCCGGCGTACGCCGCGACCGCCTCGATCGCCTCGAGCACCGGGCCGGTGTCCACGCTACGGCCCCGGAACCCGGTGAGCAGCCGCCAACACCTCAGCGTCGCCAGCCGGTCGACCAAGGCCTCGCGATCGACCGGGAGCAGCACGGTGACGACGTCGTCGAGGAGCTCCGCGAGGACGCCGCCGGCCCCGACCGTCAGGGCGACCCCCACCTGCGGATCCCGGTGTACGCCGACCAGCAGCTCGAGCACGACCCCCTGGATCATCTCCTCGACCAGCACGGTGTCACCCGGCTCGGCGAAGGACTCCACGGCACGGCGTACCTCGACCGGTGTAGCCAGGTCCACCACCACAGCGCCCACGTCCGACTTGTGCAGCAGGTCGGCGGAGACGAGCTTCACGACCACCGGCCAGCCCACCTCCGCCGCGGCCGTGGCGGCGTCGTGCGCCGGCACGACGCGCGAGCGTGGCACCTGGACGCCGATGCCGGCGAGCACCGCCTTCGCGGAGGGCTCATCGAGCGACTCGACCGACGACGTCGGGCGGGTGGCGGGCCAGGGAGGAGCGGGCGGTCCGGACCGGTGCGCGGCCTCCTCGGCCCTGCCGATCGCACGCGCGGCCGCGACCGCGCAGAGGAAGTCGTCCAGACCCTGCATCGGCGCGATGCCTGCGTCCAGCAGCCTGGCCCGCACCGCCTCCGGCAGGCTCTCCGGCAGCGAGCTGACCACCGCAGCCCGGGTGGAGGAGCCCTGGGCGGCCGCCACGAAGGCAGCGAGCACCGCGTCGAACTCAGCGGCGTCGCAGCGGTCGTCCCGCGGGACGTCGAGCAGCAGGGCCTGGAGGTCGAGACCGGCATCGAGGAAGGCTGCGAAGCACGACCGCAGCGCGGACGGGTCCGACCAGATGTAGGTGTGGTAGTCGAGGGGGTTCTGGACCCTCACCCGGCTGTCGAGCTCCCTCTCCAGGCGCCGGGTGGTCTCGTCCGAGAAGGCAGGCAGCAGGAGGTCCCCGCGACGAGCCGCGACCAGGTCGGCGACGTGGGCCGCCTCGCCGCCCGAACAGCTGGCCGTGGCGATCCGGGCCGGTCCCGCTCCGGCTAGGGCTCCGGCTCCGGCTCGCAGGGGACCGTGGACGTGCAGCAGCTTCAGCGTCTCCACGAACGTCTCGACGCGGTGGACACGGGCGAACCCCAACCGTTCGAAGAGGGCGTCGGCCAGCGAGTCGGCCCCCGCCAACGAGCTGGTGTGGCTGGCCGTGAGCCGGGCCCCCAGCGCGGACCCGCCCGCCTTGAGCACGACGACACCGACGCCACGACTCGCTGCCGCTCGCGCCGCCGCGGCGAGGGCGGTGACCTCGGGGATGCCCTCGAGGTGGAGCCCGATCGCGGTGACCCGCGGGTCCTCCAGCATGGCCTCCACCAGCTCCGGGATGCCCGTGACTGCGCAGTTGCCGACGCTCACGACGTGGGCGATCGGCAGCGAGCGGCGTTGCATGGTGAGGTTCAGGGCGATGTTGCCGCTCTGCGAGATGATCGCCACGCCCCGCTCGACCCGGCTCCCGCCCTGCTGATCGGACCACAGGGCGACACCGTCGAGATAGCTCACCAGGCCCAGACAGTTGGGGCCGACGAGCGCGAGGTCGCCGGCCGCCGCCACCAGCCGTCGCTCGAGCGCTGCGCCCTCCTCGCCGTCCTCGGCGAAGCCCGAGGCATGGCACACCGCTCCTCCCACGCCGAGCCCGGCCAGCTCGCCCAGCACCGCGACGGCTCGTTCGCGCGAGACCCCGACGAAGGCGGCGTCCGGCACCTCCGGCAGGTCGCCCACGCTGCGATGACATGCCACCCCCGCCAGTGACTCGCGAGTGGGGTGCACCGCCCAGATCCGACCGCCGAAGCCCAGCGCCCGGCTCTGTTCGATCGCCACCTCGGCCACCCGCCCACCGATCGCCACGAACGACTCGGGGGCGAGCAGCCGCTGCACGTTCTTGCGCACGGGCCGTCAGGCCCCGAGCGGGCGCAGCAGCGCCCGGGAGATGATGTGCCGCTGGATCTCACTCGTCCCGTCCCAGATCCGCTCGACCCGGGCGTCGCGCCAGTAGCGCTCGATCGGCAGCTCGTCCATCAGGCCCATGCCACCGTAGATCTGCACGGCCTGGTCGGTGATCCGGCCCAGCGCCTCGGAGGCGAAGAGCTTCGCCATCGCGGCGTCCTGATCGCTCATCCGGCCCTGGCCCAGCCTCCACGCGGCCCGCAGGGTCAGCAGCTCGGCTGCCTCGAGCTCGGTGGCCATGTCGGCCAGCGGGAAGCCGATGCCCTGGAAACGTCCGATCGGCTCACCGAACTGCACTCGTTCGGCCGCCCACGACGTGGCCAGGTCCAACACCCTCCGGGCCCGACCGACGCTGTTGGCGGCCACGGTGAGCCGACTCGCCCCCAGCCACTGGCCTATCAGGTCGAAGCCGCGGTGCTCCTCGCCGAGCAGGGCTCCGGCGGGGACCCGGCAGCTGTCGAAGGACAGCTCGCTGTGGTGGTAGCCGCGATGGGACACGCTGCCCGGCCCGCGGGTCACCGTGAGCCCGGGAGCGTCGAGGTCGACGAGGAAGGCGCTGATGAGCTTCTTGGGTCCACGCGCGGTCTCCTCCTCACCTGTCGCCGCGAACAGGATCACGAAGTCGGACCTGTCGGCGTTGCTGATGAAGTGCTTCGTGCCGGTCACGAGGTAGTCGCTGCCGTCGCGGACCGCCCTCGTGGTCATCGAGCGGATGTCGGAGCCTGCCCCCGGCTCGGTCATCGCCAGACAGTCGTGGCGCTCTCCCGTGATCGCGGGGATCAGGTAGCGCTCCCGTTGCTCGCCCGCACAGGCCTGCAGGATGTTGCTAGGACGGGCCACCAGGAACTGCAGCGCATAGCTGGCCGCCCCGAGCTCGCGTTCGACCAGCGTCATCGTCAGGGGGTCGAGGCCACCACCGCCGAGCTCGGCCGGCATGTTCGCGGCGTACAGGCCGGCGGCGAGGGCGCGGCTCCTGATCTGCTCGACCAGCTCCGGCCTGACCTCCCCGTCACGCTCCACCTCGTCCTCATAGGGGTAGAGCTCGCGGACCACGAACCGGCGCACGGTGTCGACGGCTGCCTGCTGCTCGTCGTCGAGGGCGAAGTCCATCAGGCCTCCCGGCGTCGGATCTTCATCGATTGACTGATCCCCTCGGGGACGGGCAGCTGCCGGTGCGCCGAGTCGATCGCCGCCACGCGCTGCAGCATCTCGGCGGGCATGGGGGTGGACCGCCCGGCCGCCATGTCGACGTGCACGAGCATCTGCTCGGCGGTGGCGGCCACCTCGCCCGTCGCGGCATGGATCACCTGGTGGAACAGGTGGATGCGCCGGGTGTCGTGGTCGAGCACCTGCAGCGTGAAGTCGAGGGTGTCACCGAGACTCGCCTCCCTGCGATGGTGCAGGTGGGTCTCGACGGTGTAGAGCGAGTGGCCCGCGGCCCGGTAGGCCTCGTCGATGCCGATGCAGCGGAAGAACGCATCGGAGTTGTCGCCGACCACCAGGAGGTAGCAGGACTCGCTCATGTGCCCGTTGTAGTCCACCCACTCCGGGAGGACGACGCAGGAGTGCAGCCTGAGTGGCGCTCCGGTGGTCACCATCCCAACCTCCCAGTTTCATATGGTGAAACGCATGAGTCACCATGTGAAACACAGTCTGTGGACGTCGCCGCGGGGTGTCAAGAGCGGGTTCGCGCCAGCCCCGCAGAGAGCTCACGCGCCGCCGACGCCGCGATCCCACCCAGCTCCGGGAACCGATCGACCGGCACCCGGTCGCTCGAGCCCCAGATGTTCAGCACGGCGTACGGCCCCGGGTCGCCAGTCCGGAACACCGGCGCCGAGACCCCGTTGAGGGTCGGTTCCATCTCCCCGGCACAGGCGGCGTAGCCGACCTCGCGGATGTGCGCGAACTCCCCCACCAGGGCGTCGACGTCGCGCAGGGTGACCGCCGTGTAGGCGTCCAGGGGTGCGTGCAGCCTGGCGCGTGCCTCGTCCTCGGGCAGCCAGGCGAGCACCGCCCGTCCGGCCGACGAGGCGTGCATCGGGATCTCTCGCCCCAGCCAGCTCACCGCGAGCACGGTCGGTGGCACCGCCTCTGCCACGAACGCGACACCACCCGGGCGTACGACGGCCACGTCGCTCGTCTCCCCGGTCAGGGCGCAGACCCGGTCCAGGATCGGCTGGCTGCGGCGCACCAGGCCGTCGTACCCGGCGCTCGACGCCATCCGCAGGAGGTCGAAGCCGACCAGGAAGCGCTGGGTCGTGGGGTCTCGGTCGACCATGCCGCGATCGGCGAGCGAGCCGAGCAGCCGCCACGCGGTGGCCTTGTTCAGCTCACAGGCGGCTGCGAGCTCACTGAGCGTGGCCCCGTCGGGGGCGGCGTCCGACACCGCGCGCAGCAGCCGCAGGGCCCGGTCCACCGACTGCACCCGGCCGCGACCGGCCACGCCGGGGTCGTCGGGGTCCGGAGCGGTCACGACTACGGACCTTAGCCTCATGTCCCGTTCACCTCGGCTCACTACGCTGACCCCGTGCTCATCGACGTCCGCGAATACATCGACCGCCTCCACATCGAGGGCCACACCATCGGTGAGGACCACGACGACGACCCGGTGCTCATCGACGCCACCGGGCGAGCGGTCGACACCTGGCGCGAGAACTACCCCTACTCGGCGCGCATGGACCGCGACGAGTACGACGAGCAGAAGTACCTGCTCCAGGTCGAGCTGCTGAAGTTCCAGTCCTGGACCAACCGGATCGGCGGCAAGCACGTCCTGCTCTTCGAGGGGCGTGACGCAGCGGGCAAGGGCGGCACCATCAAGCGGTTCATGGAGCACATGAACCCGCGCTACGCCCGCACCGTCGCCCTGTCCAAGCCGAGTGACCGCGAGCAGAACCAGTGGTTCTTCCAGCGCTACACCCAACACCTCCCGACCTCCGGGGAGCTCGTGCTGTTCGACCGCTCCTGGTACAACCGCGCGGTGGTGGAACGGGTCTTCGGCTTCGCCACCGACGACGAGTACGAGGTGTTCATGCGTCAGGCGCCGTCGTTCGAGCAGATGCTCGTCGACAGCGGCATCACCGTCACGAAGTACTGGTTCTCGGTCACCCGCTCGGAGCAGCGCACCAGGTTCATCATCCGGCAGGTCGACCCCGTGCGGCGGTGGAAGCTCTCGCCGATCGACCTCGAGTCGATCGAGAAGTGGGACGACTACACCGAGGCCAAGGAGGCGATGTTCCGGCGCACCGACACCGACATCGCGCCGTGGACCACGATCAAGAGCAACGACAAGAAGCGGGCGCGGGTCAACGCGCTGCGCCACTTCCTGACCCAGTTCGACTACGACGACAAGGACTCCGACGTGGTCGGCGTCCCCGATCCGCTGATCGTGCAGCGCGGCATCGACGCCGTCGGCGACTGACGAGCGGCTCAGTCCGCCAGCCGGGCGAGCTCCTCCTCGACGATGCTCGGGTCGAGCTTGACGAACACCGGTGAGGGCTTCGCGACGGGAGTGCCGACCGCGATGCGCTCGCGCTGCCAGGCCCGGACGCCGGAGTAGTCGCCGGCGAGGATGGGATAGCCCGGGCCACCGTCGAGGTCGTCGACCTCCTCCAGCTCGGGCATGGGCTGGACGTCGCCCGTGCCCCCGAACACCACGTCGACGGCGTTCGCCGAGAACGGCAGGAACGGCGACAGGATGAGGTTGAGGTCGGCCACGCACTGGGTCATGACGTGCAGGATCGTCCCGAGCCGCTCGGGGTCGTCCTTGACCTTCCACGGCTCGGAGTCGGAGACGTACTTGTTCACCTCGGCCACGGCGCGCATGGCCTCCCCGATGGCGTTCTTCTGCCGATGCCGCGCGATCAGGTCGCCGACGGTCGAGAAGGCGGCGTCGACCGACGCCAGCACGGCCTGGTCCGCGGCGCTCATCGGGCCGGCCGCCGGGATCTCACCGAAGTTCTTGTTGACCAGGGTGGCGGTCCGGTTGACCAGGTTGCCCCAGCCCGCGACGAGCTCGTCGTTGGTGCGACGTACGAACTCGGCCCAGGTGAAGTCGGAGTCCTGGTTCTCCGGCCCTGCGGCCGCGACGAAGTAGCGGAACGCGTCGGGCTGGTAACGGCTGAGGAGGTCGCGGACGTAGATCACCACGCGCTTCGAGGAGGAGAACTTCTTGCCCTCCATGGTCAGGAACTCGCTCGAGACCACCTCGGTCGGCAGGTTCAGGACGCCGTACTCGCGCGGCTCACCGCCCCTGTCGCCCTTGCCCGCATAGGCCAGCAGCTCGGCCGGCCAGATCTGGCTGTGGAAGGTGATGTTGTCCTTGCCCATGAAGTAGTAGGACAGCGCCTCCGGCTGGTTCCACCACTCGCGCCAGGCATCGGGCTCGCCCGTGCGCCGCGCCCACTCGATCGACGCACTGAGGTAGCCGATGACGGCGTCGAACCACACGTAGAGCTTCTTGGTCGGGTTCTCCCGCCACCCGTCGAGGGGTACGGCGATCCCCCAGTCGATGTCGCGGGTCATCGCCCGCGGGCGGATCTCCTTGAGGATGTTCTGGCTGAACCGGATCACGTTGGGCCGCCAGGTGCCCGACGCCTCCCGCTCGTCGAGCCACTCGGTCAGCGCGCCGGCGAGGGCGGGGAGGTCGAGGAAGAAGTGCTGGGTCTCGATGAACTCGGGGGTCTCGCCGTTGATCTTCGACCGGGGGTTGATCAGGTCGTGCGGGTCGAGCTGGTTGCCGCAGTTGTCGCACTGGTCGCCACGCGCCCCGTCGTACCCACAGATCGGGCAGGTGCCCTCGATGTAGCGGTCGGGCAGGGTGCGACCCGTGGACGGCGAGATGGCACCGTACGTCGTCTGCTCGACGAAGTAGCCGTTCTCGTAGACCCCGAGGAACAGCTCCTGCACCACCGCGTGGTGGTTGCGAGTCGTCGTGCGGGTGTAGAGGTCGTAGGACACCCCGAGGGCGCAGAGGTCCTCGGCGATCATCCGGTGGTTGGCGTCAGCGAGCTGCTGCGGCGGAACCCCGGCCTCGTCGGCGGCGATGAGGAGCGGTGTGCCGTGCTCGTCGGTGCCCGAGACCATCAGGACGTCGTGACCTGCCATCCGCATGTACCTGCTGAAGACGTCGGAGGGCACGCCGAAACCGGCTACGTGACCGATGTGGCGCGGACCGTTGGCATACGGCCAGGCGACGGCAGACAGGACATGACTCATGCGCTGATCCTAGGGGCTCCCCGTGACGTCATAGCCCCCGGTGGTCAGGGCAGCCAGAAGCCATGACGCTGCGGGATGCGACGTCTCAGCTGAAGTCGAGCTCGCCCGTGCGGCTGCGCTTGAGCTCGTAGAAGTAGGGGAAGGAGGCCACAGTCACGCAGCCGTCCCACAGCCTGCCGGCGTCCTCGCCGCGGGGGATCTTGGACAGCACCGGGCCGAAGAACGCCACACCCTCGAAGGCGATGGTCGGCGTGCCGACGTCCTCGCCCACCTGGTCCATCCCGAGGTGGTGCGACTTCGCCACCGCGTCGTCGAGGGAGCTGTCGTCCATGGCGTCGGCGAGGGCCACGAGCAGCCCGACCTCTTCGAGCGAGGCGAGGATCAGCTCTCGGGTGATCGGCTGCTTCTCCAGGTGGATCCGGTTGCCCATCGCGGTGTAGAGCGGCAGGAGTACGTCGTCACCGTGCGCCTGGGCGGCGGCGATGCAGACCCGGACCGGACCCCAGGCCGGCTTCAGCATCTCGCGGTACTCGTCGGGGATGTCCTTGTCCTTGTTGAGGTAGGCCAGGCTCATCACGTGCCACGACACCGAGATGTCGCGGACCTCCTCCACCTCCAGGATCCACCGAGAGGTGATCCAGGCGAACGGGCACAACGGGTCGAACCAGAAGTCAGCTTGCGTCATGGCTCCAGTCAACCATCGCCACCCACACCGCATTCCCCCACATCCGGGTCCCAGTGACATGATGCTGGGCATGCCTGGAACCAACCTGACGCGCGACGAAGCGCACACCCGCGCCGGACTGCTCTCCGTGGAGTCCTACGCCATCGACCTCGACCTCACCGTGTCCGACAAGGTCTTCGCGAGCACGACCGTGATCCGGTTCTCGTGCTCGACGCCCGGTGCCACCACGTTCGCCGACCTGGTCGGTGCCACGATCGCGGAGGTCACTCTCAACGGGGTGGCCCTCGATGCGTTCGAGGTCTATCGCGACAGCCGGCTCCGGCTCGACGACCTCGCCGCCGACAACGAGCTGCGGGTCGTGGCCGAGCTGCCCTACAGCCACACCGGCGAGGGCCTGCACCGCTTCGTCGACCCGGCCGACGGCCGCGTCTACCTCTACACGCAGTTCGAGGTGCCTGATGCGCGGCGCGTCTACACGACGTTCGAGCAGCCCGACCTCAAGTCGGTGTTCACGTTCACCGTGACGGCTCCCGAGGACTGGAAGGTCGTCTCCAACTCCCCCACTCCCGCCCCCGAACCACTGGGCGAGGGCAAGGCCGTGTGGGCGTTCCCGACCACGGAGCGGATGTCGACGTACATCACCGCCCTGGTCGCGGGCGAGTATCACGAGGCGATGGACGAGTACGTCGGCAAGCACGGCACCATCTCGCTGGGTCACTACTGCCGTCAGTCCATCAAGGACCAGATGGACGTGTCCGACCTCAACACCATCACCAAGCAGGGCTTCGCCTTCTTCGAGGAGGCCTTCGACTTCCCCTACCCGTTCGGCAAGTACGACCAGCTCTACGTCCCCGAATACAACATGGGGGCCATGGAGAACGCCGGCTGCGTGACCTACCGCGACGAATACCTGCCGCGTTCGCGCCAGACCCACATGTTCTACGAGCAGCGCGCCAACACGATCCTGCACGAGATGGCGCACATGTGGTTCGGCGACCTGGTGACGATGAAGTGGTGGGACGACCTCTGGCTGAACGAGTCGTTCGCGGAGTGGGCATCGCACCACGCGATGGTCACCGCCACCGAGTTCACCGAGGCCTGGACCGGCTTCACCAACGCCCGCAAGAACTGGGCCTACCGTCAGGACCAGCTCCCCTCGACGCACCCGATCGCCGCCGACAACTTCGACCTCGAGGCCGTCGAGGTCAACTTCGACGGCATCACCTACGCGAAGGGCGCCTCGACGCTCAAGCAGCTCGTCGCCTGGGTCGGCATCGAGGAGTTCCTGGCCGGGCTGCGCGCCTACTTCAAGGCCCACGCGTTCTCCAACTCCGAGTTCACCGACCTGTTGTCCGCGTTGGAGAAGGCCTCGGGCCGGGAGCTCGAGGGCTGGGCCCGCGAGTGGCTGCAGACCTCGGGCGTCAACACGCTGTCGCCTGACTTCGCGGTCGACGCCGACGGCAACTTCACGTCGTTCGCTGTCACCCAGAGCGCTGCTCCGGACTTCCCGACCATCCGGCGCCACCGCATCGGCATCGGCCTCTACGACCTCGTCGGCAGCCAGCTCACCCTGCGCACGTCGCTGGAGATCGATGTGGCGGGTGAGCGCACCGAGGTTCCCGACCTAAACGGCTTCGCCCAGCCCGACCTGGTGATCCTGAACGACGGCGACCTGAGCTATGCCAAGATCCGCCTCGACGAGCGCTCGCTGGCCACGGCCGTCGACCACATCGACAAGGTCGACGACTCCCTGGCCCGGGCCCTGCTGTGGGGCGCGACCTGGGACATGACCCGCGACGCGGAGATGAGTGCGACCGACTTCGTGGCGCTCGTCCTGCGTGGTCTGGGCACCGAGACCGACCTGACCGCTGTCAGCCGGCTTCCCGGCTACGCGCGGATGGCCGTCAACTACTACGCCGCGCCCGACCACCAGGCCGCCCTGCACACGACCTGGGAGTCCGGGCTGCGCGGGCTGCTGGACTCGGCCGAGCCGGGCTCGGACCACCAGCTCTCCTTCATCCGGGCGTACGCCGCGGCCGCGAGCAGCAGTGAGGCGCTCGACCACCTCGCCGGCCTGCTCGACGGCTCGACCACCCTCGAGGGTCTTGCCGTCGACGCCGACCTGCGGTGGACCCTGCTGACCGCGCTCGCCCGCAACGGCCGGGCCGACCAGCCCGAGATCGACGCCGAGCTGGCTCGCGACAACACCATCTCGGGGCAGGAGCACGCGGCGTCCGCCCTCACCGTGCGCCCCACGGTGGACGCGAAGGCCCAGGCGTGGCACGACGCCATCGAGCGCGACGACGTGGCCAACGAGACCCAGCGCAGCGTGGCGGCCGCCTTCCCGGTGGCCGGTCAGGCCGACCTGCTGGCGCCGTACCTCGAGAAGTATCTCGAGACCGCGGACACCATCTGGGAGGAGAAGGGCGTCCAGCGCGCTTCCACCGCTCTCGAGTACATGTTCCTGATGCCGCTCGTGTCCGCCGACACGGTCGCGCGACTGGACCGGTGGCTGGAGGAGTCCTCGGCGAACCCCGCGGCCAAGCGCTACGTCCGGGAGGGTCGCTCCGACATGGTGCGTGCGTTGGAGGCTCAGGCTCGCGACGCCCGTTGACTCGCGCCTCGCGGCCCGTTGACTCGCGCCTCGCGGCCCGTTGACTCGCGCCTCGCGGCCCGTTGACTCGCGCCTCGCGGCCCGTTGAGTCGCGCCTCGCGGCACCTTGACTTGCGCCTCGCGGCGGTGCGCCCGCCCCAACTCACGACTCGCGTGGCCTCAACGCACGACTCAACGGGCCGCGACTCACGTTTCGAGGGGCCCGGAGGCGCAATTCGACGGTCAGCCGGCGTGCAGGGTGTTTTGCGGGCGGGAGTGCTCGGCGAGCATGGCGATGCCACGCTTGAGCCCGCCCACGACGTCGTCGGCAGCGAAGGCCGACTGCATCTGGAGGACGGCGAGCTCGACCTCACGGTCGCTCAGGTGACGGCGTACGTCGGTGCCGGTGACCACCTCGAGCACCCGCGCCTTGCGGTCCACCAGGATCAGCACGCTGCGGGCAGGGACCACCATCCGCTGGTGCAGCTGCTCGGCGAACGCCCGTGGCTCTTCCTGGGCCGCGCCGAGGAACACGGAGAACTCGAACCGGGAGGCCTGCTCGGCCATCCGGATCGCACGGTCGAGCTCATGGCGCTCAGTGGCGCTCAGTCCCTCACCAGCGGCCACTTGCGCCACCCGTCTCGGTGGAGTCGTCGGCGGCCGGGAGCGCCTTGGTGCCCTGGCCCGGGCCACCGAACCACTCGTCGGGCATCTCACCGGAGACCTCACCGCGCGCGAGCGAGGGTGCCATCACCAGCAGCGTGATGCCGACGAACAGCACGAGAGGGATGCCTGCGAGCAGCAGCAGCGCGTGCAGGCCGTTGATCGGCGCCGGCTCGCTCCTCCAGCCCTCTGGCACATCGGCGAAGGCGGGTGTGCTCACCAACGGCAGGGAAACCACCACTGCCAACGCGACGGCACGACTGACAAGACGAGAAGGCGAGGTCGACGGGGTCACGGCACGAGGATATCGGCTCAGGGCCTCCCCGCGTCACCACCCACCGCATTGCCGGACAGCGATCTGCCCGGATACTGGTCACCATGCCCAACTGGTTGGAGAACTACACCGAGGGATGGCCGCACGCGATCGGCGCCATCCTGCTGATCGTCATCCTGGCGATGGTCGCGCGCTGGGTCCTGCACCGCGCGATCGACCGGATCGTCCGCAAGGCCGAGGTCGGGCTCCTGCCCGAGCGCATCCAGTGGCTCGGCAGCGACACCATGGCGCAGCGCCGGGTGCAGCGGGCCCGCACGATGGGGACCGTGCTCAAGAGCATCGCCACGATCATCGTCGAGGTGGTGGCCGTGCTGATGGTGCTGAGCAGGCTCGGCATCGACATCGCGCCGCTGATCGCCAGCGCCGGGATCGTCGGCGTGGCCCTGGGCTTCGGCGCCCAGAACATCGTGAAGGACTTCCTGGCGGGGCTGTTCATCATCTTCGAGGATCAGTACGGCGTGGGTGACCTGGTCGACGTCGGGCCGGCCAGCGGCACCGTCGAAGCGGTCAGCCTGCGGGTGACCCGCCTGCGCAACGGCGACGGAACGGTCTGGTACGTCCGCAACGGCGAGATCCTCCGCGTCGGCAACAAGAGCCACAACTGGGCGGCGACGTCCTTCGATGTCGATGTCGCCCGCGCCGAGGATCTCGCGAAGGTACGACGCGTGCTCACCGAGGTCTCCCACGACCTGTGGGAGGACGAGGACTACCAGGGCCAGCTCGTCGAGCAGCCCGAGGTGTGGGGCGCCGAGGGGCTCACCCCCGGCGCGGTGACCATGCGGGTGAACCTCAAGACGGTGCCGCTGGCCGGTGCGGACGTGTCGCGCGAGCTGCGCGAGCGGGTCAAGGCGCGCTTCGAGCACGAAGGCATCCAGAACCCGCCCGTGGGCTGACGCGGGCGCACCGGCCGGCGGCGCCGGTCAGGCCAGGGCCGCGTCGAGCGTGATGGTAGTGCCGGTGAGCGCCTGGCTGACGGGGCAGTTGGCCTTCGCGTCCTCGGCAGCTGCCACGAAGTCGTCGTTGGACATGCCCTCGACGACGCCGCGGACGGTGAGCTTGATCCCGGTGATGCCCGTGCCGGGGGTGAACTCCACGTCGGCGCTGGTGTCCAGCGCTGTCGCGGCCGTGCCGGTCTTCGCCAGGCCGTTGGACAGCGCCATCGAGAAGCAGGCTGAGTGCGCTGCCGCGATGAGCTCCTCGGGGCTGGTCTTGCCGTTGGCGGCCTCGGCACGCGAGGGCCAGCTGACGTCGTACGTCCCGAGTCCCGAGGAGTCCAGGGTGACCTTTCCGGCGCCTTCGAACAGGCTGCCTTCCCAGTGGGTGGTCGCGGTGCGGGTGGTTGCCATCTGCGCGTGCTCCTTCAGCCGGTGGATGCGAACAGGTCCGACTATTCCACTCCGCTGCAAGGTGTCGACCCGACGGTCGGCAGAATGGGACCGTGAGCACCTTCTACGACGACATCGGCGGCCTGCCCACCTTCCAACGCCTGGTCGGAAAGTTCTACGAGGGCGTTGCGAACGACGAGGTGCTCCGCCCGATGTATCCCGAGGAGGATCTCGGGCCCGCCACCGAGCGCTTCACGCTGTTCCTCGTGCAGTACTGGGGCGGACCGACCACCTACTCCGACGCCCGGGGTCATCCCCGCCTGCGGATGCGCCACGCGCCGTTCGCGGTGACACCGCTGGCGAAGGAGCACTGGCTCAAGAACTTCCGGGCCGCGCTGGACTACGTCGCACTGACACCCGAGCAGGACGCTCAGTTCTGGGACTACGTGACCCACGCCGCCCAGTTCATGGTGAACACGTTCGAGGAGCCGGCCTAGCCCTCGAGCTCGCCGAGCAGCATCTCGCGATACGCCGCCGAGGGCGCTCGGGAGCGCTGGGTCTCCGGGTCGAAGGTGACCACCGCGACGCGACAGCGGCTCAGCACCGTGTCGCCGTCCCGGATCTCCGACTCCAGCACGAACGAGGAGTTTCCGACCCGCGACACCCACGTCCAGGCGTCGTAGGGCTCCGGTCGGAACAGGATGGGGATCTTGTAGTCGACCTCGGTGTGGGCGATCACCACGGAGGCGTCGTCCAGGCCGCCGGCACTCTCGGCGAGCCGGCTGAGGTAGCTGATCCGCGCCTCCTGGAAGTATTCGAAGTACTTCACGTTGTTCACGTGCCCGTAGACGTCGACGTCGGAGAACCTCACCTGCACCGGATAGTGGCGGTGCGGCGCGGGCCGGGCCGGCGCTGGCTTCTCGGGACGGACTCTCTCGACCGGGTTGAGGAAACGCAGGAGACTGTCGCGCTCGTCGGGCGTGATCCGGCGGGGACGCTCGGTCTTGAAGACGTACGGCGTCAGCACCGTCGTGGCCTGGAGGTAGACGACCCGGCCCTCGGGGGTCTCGTCGAAGATCTCGTAGGCCATCGTGAAGCTGGCCGCGCGGATCTCGGTCACCCAGGTCTCGATCTTGACCGGCGCCGGGCGCAGGGTCAGCGGGGCGGCGTACTCCACGTCGTGCCGGACGACCACGGCTCCGTCGGCGAGGTCGTCGGACCGCCGGTCTGGTGCGTGCGTCAACAGCATGTCGACGCGAGCCTCTTGGAGGTAGTCGACATAAACCACGTTGTTGATGTGGCCGAGCTGATCGAGATCGGCCCACCGCAGCGGACACTCGTAGAGATGGCGCACCCTGTGATGGTGTCAGAGATCAGTGGTGGACGGCGATGTGTCCGTGGGAGGAGCTGAACGGATCGACGGTCATCTCACGACCGCTCTACATCCGTAGAGGTGGCACGCACGACCGGCGGTAGGGTCGGCAGAATGACGCCCGCCGCCGCTCTGAGCCCGCGGATGGAACAGCTGCTGTCCGCAGCCGTCGTCGTGGTCTCCGACGGCGGCATGCGGGGTCTGACCCACCGGGCCGTGGACCGGGAGGCGGGACTTCCCGAGGGCAGCTGCTCGGCCTACCTCCGCACGCGCCGCGCACTGCAGACCGCCCTCGCGGAGTACGTCGGCAGCCACCTGGCCGCTGACGTACGAGCCCTCTCCGAGGTTCTCGCCGGCTGTCCGGGCGACCACGACAGGGCGATCTCGGAGACCGCGGCCCTGTTCGAGCGATGGCTGCACGGTCGTGAGCTCGTCACCCGCTTCGAGCTGGGCCTGGAGGCTGCGCGAGACCCGGAGCTGGCTGCGCAGTTCTCCGTGTGGCGCACCGAGCTCATCGAGGTCGTCGGCGAGGTGCTCTCCACGGGCGGCGTCAGCTCGGAGGCGGCGTACGCCGAGACGCTCGTCGTGGCGCTCGACGGGGTGCTGCTGGGAGCCGTGCTCAAACCGCCCGCCGAACGGGCCGACTATCTGAGGCGATGTGTCGCGATCCTCATCGAGGCCCTCTCCCCGCCTGACCCGTGAAGGTTAGGCTGGCAGGACCACCCCCCTCCAGATCGGAGTCCTCATGCCCGAGGCAGTCATCGTCTCCGCAGCCCGCTCACCCATCGGCCGGGCGTTCAAGGGCTCGCTGAAGGACCTGCGGCCCGACGACCTGGCGGCGCTGATGATCCGCACCGCGCTCGACAAGGTCCCCGCCCTGGACCCGAACACCGTCGATGACGTCTACGTCGGCTGTGGGCTGCCCGGCGGCGAGGGCGGCTTCAACATGGGCCGCATCGTCAACGTGCTCAACGGCATGGACAGCGTGCCCGGCGCCACCATCACGCGCTACTGCGCGTCGTCGGTGCAGACCACCCGGATGGCGTTCCATGCCATCAAGGCCGGCGAGGGCGACGTCTTCATCTCCGCCGGTGTCGAGATGGTCTCCAGCTTCGCGCGCGGAAACTCCGACAGCCTTCCCGGCACGATGAACCCGCGGTTCGCCGAGGCCAAGGCCCGCACCGACGAGACCGCCCAGGGCGGTGTGGACTGGCACGACCCACGCGAGGACGGCCAGATCCCCGACGGTTACATCGCCATGGGACAGACCGCCGAGAACGTCGCCCGGCTGCGTGGGCTGTCCCGCGAAGAGCTGGACGAGTTCGGGGTGCGCTCGCAGAACCTCGCGGAGAAGGCCGTCAACGACGGTTTCTGGGCCCGTGAGATCACGGCCGTGACCACCCCCGACGGCGCCATCGTCGAGGCCGACGACGGGCCGCGCGCCGGGGTCACCTACGACGCAGTCTCCCAGCTCAAGCCGGTGTTCCGCCCCGACGGCGTGGTCACCGCCGGCAACTGCTGTCCCTTGAACGACGGTGCTGCCGCCGTCGTGATCATGTCCGACACGCGTGCCGCTGAGCTGGGTCTCACTCCCCTGGCCCGCATCGTCTCGACGGGCGTCTCGGGGCTGTCCCCCGAGATCATGGGGCTCGGCCCTGTCGAGGCCACCCGCCGGGCGCTGGCGAACGCCGACATGAGCATCGGCGACATCGACCTGGTGGAGATCAACGAGGCGTTCGCCGCCCAGGTGGTGCCGTCCTATCAGGATCTCGGCATCGACCTCGACCGCCTCAACGTCAACGGCGGCGCGATCGCGGTCGGTCACCCGTTCGGCATGACCGGGGCCCGGCTGCAGAACACCATGCTCAACTCGCTTGAGTGGCACGACAAGACCACCGGGCTGATCACGATGTGCGTCGGCGGCGGACAGGGCATGGCGCTCATCCTCGAACGGCTCTAGACACGACCTAGGCAGCCGTATTCCCCGCTCTCACCAGCGAGAATGCGTACACTGCAGCGCATGCCGGATTCGGGGACGCGTTGGTTGAACGGTGATGAACAGCGCTCGTGGCGCGCCTTCGTGCTTGCCTCCACCCTGTTGATGGACCAGCTCGACCAGGAGCTTCGGCGCGACTTCAACCTCTCCCTGCAGGAATACGAGATCCTCGTCCGGCTGTCCGAGCGCCCAGGCAGAGTGATGCGGATGGCCCAGCTGGCCGACGCGGTGTGCCACAGCCGGAGCCGGGTCACCCACACCATCACCCGGATGGAGAAGGCCGGCATCGTCGTTCGCGAGCAGTGCCTGGAGGACGGTCGAGGTGTGCAGGCTCGCATGACCGAGGAAGGGTTCGCGCTCCTGGAGAAGGCGGCGCCGTCCCACGTCGACGGCGTACGCCGACACTTCGTCGACGCCTGTTCGGAGGCCGACTTCGCTGTGCTGGGCAGGGTGATGAACGCCGTCACCGACCGGTTGATCGGCGACCATCCCGAAGCCGAGATGCGCTGAGTCGGCTGCATGAGTCCCCGGATACTCGGCTCTACTGACGGATCCGTGGGTGTCGTCCGGGGAGTTCTGGGCGGTGTCCGCCGAGGCTGAGCATGGCGAGGGCGATCAGGGGTTGTGGTGAGCGGTATCCGAACGCGAGTCGGGTGAGGAGCCGGATCTTGGTGTTCAGCGATTCGATCAAGGCGTTGGACAGGGCGTGGATCAAGGTCGCCTCGATCCGGTGGCGGACTGTGGTGATGCGTTTGGCGAGGTGCACGAATGTCGGGATACGACATCGGCGGGCCCAGGACAACCAGCGTGCCAGGGCCACTCGGCCCGCTTCGCCCTTGATGGTGAAGACGTAACGCAGACCCTCCTTGAGGAGGTATGCGCGGTGTAGCCGGGGATCGGTCTTGGCGATCCAGGCCAGCTTCTGCTGTTGCCGGGCGGTGAGCCGGTCTGGGTTCTTCCACAGTGCGTAGCGCGAGTCTCGTAGTTGCCGTGCGGCGCCGGTGGAGTCGCGTCGTCGGTGGCCGTTGGCATGGGTGGCGCCGGCTGCCCGGGCGGCACGCCAGGTATCGCGGCGGACTTCGTCGAGGGCTTCGGTGGCCCATTTGACGATGTGGAACGGATCGGCGCACTGGACCGCGTCGGGAGCGCGTTCGGTGACCACGTGCTCGATCCAGTTGGCTTGGTCGGCTGAGACGTGGGTGATCTGGGCGCTGCGTTCGGGGCCGAGCTGGTCGAAGAAGCCACGCAGGGTGGCCCGGTCTCGTCCCGGGGCGGCCCAGACCAGCCGGGCGGTGTCGTGGTCGACGACCACGGTCAAGAACAGGTGCCCACGTTTGTAGGAGATCTCATCGATCCCGATCCGAGACAGCCCCTCGAGCCCGTCGCTGCCGTGCTTGTCTGCCCGGGCTGCCGCGGTGCTGGCCCAGTAGCGGGTGATGATCGCGCCGACCGTGCGCCACGCGATTCGCATCAGCTCGACCACCGCCGACTTCGAGGTACGTACCACCAGCCAGGCGATCTGCTGGTCGAAGGTGTGGGTATGCCCCGCGCCGTGCCCAGCCCAGGGCACATGGGCGACCACGACTCCATGGACGCGGCACCTCACCCGGGGTGCATCGGCTTCGAGGAACGTCATCGTGGATCCCTGGTCCAGGGTTCGCCATCGCCGCCGGCCCGACCCGTCGTCGTACCCGGGGCACCGACGCAGACACCGACCACAGCGCCGGCGTTGCCGCGCCATCGGGCGAACATCGATGACCAACGTTGCATCCACAAGAGAGCGGACATTCTCGATCGCGGTGTTATCGAGACCGAGCAGACCACGGAATAGGCT